>Ga0157364_1006724_pt1 | contig 11856 bp, 4 predicted proteins | sample AttsexASBM2_FD_111476 | JGI IMG/M metagenome (GOLD analysis project Ga0157364, IMG submission 111476) | Fungus gardens microbial communities from leaf cutter ant in Ribeirão Preto, State of São Paulo, Brazil - Atta sexdens ASBM2 | ecosystem: Host-associated > Fungi > Mycelium > Unclassified ...
CACACACACACACACACACACACACACACACACACACACACACACACACACACACACAAATTTTTAACATTATTTTATTAGAAGAAGTATACATTAGTCGCAAAAATATGCAATTTTTATTTTCTGATGTTAAATTTAAAAATTAAAAAAATTTTTTATTTACTTTTATTTTTTTCATATTTTTGGTTTCTTATTTAAAAACATAGAAATATATATATATATTTGTCTACTTATTTATGTTAATCTAATGTATAGTTATATTAATTAGGAAATAGTATCTTATTATGCTGTAAAATTACATACATATTTTATTTTAAAATAAATATGAATAGGGAACATAATTATAGAATACAACATGATATTTTGTTTTTGGAACATATTGTTTTTGGACTGCTGTAATTTTAAGGCCATTCGTCAACAATACGTATCGTTCTGTCAATCGTCGTTCTATCAACATATGCAAATATGTGCATAGTAAATTGCCTTGTCATTCATTGCCTTTTCATGTGAGGCAACCAACGTGTGCTTTTGCAAAAGTTCAACATTACAACTTTACAATTTTCACAAATGCTTAATGTAGTAAGATAAACCGTCGTTTATCTTTACTGCCTTAGGTCTTATCTAGCTCACTGCGCAGTCTTAAACTATTAACGGTTTATAAGGAAGATACTTTCGAGTGCACATTGAAACTCACTGAGTTTGTTGTTTAAATACATTAAGATAATAGAAATAAACCGTCACATACAATATAAGATATACAGACTAATAAATGCAGTGAAAAATTAAATTTTTTTTTAGATAAAGAAGAGCATTTCAAATATTAATGATATAATATCTTATATTTTTGATAAAAAATTTTTGACCAAAAATTTTTAAATAAAATCATAGAAATATATTTGAACAATAAATGTCTGTTTGTTAATCTAATATATAATTGTATTACCTGAAAAACAGTACCTTTGTTATAATAATGCATATATTAATGTAAAATTAAGGACAACGAATTGAGAATAAAAATTTTAGAAACTTAAAATTTATATAGCATAAATTATTTAATAACAATATATAAACAATTTTTTCGATACGAGACTCATCATACAATTAATTTTATCAATATTCATTTGTATGGTTACAATGACAAAATAATTTAATACTAATTAGCATTCAGTGATGGAACTAGGAAACCAATTATTATGAGTGCGCTGCAAAACTTTACTGATATTAAGTGGTAATTATATTGCATGTAATTATTACATCGAGATATTTAAAATCTCGTTGTAATCGTTATTACATTTATTTTTTATAAAAATAAATGTAATAACGGTATTTCCACTGATATTTGTAAATTATAACTCATTCCTGAGTTTGCGAAAGAAGACGGTGTAAATAATCGTAACTTGACTTAATATGATTTTATCGTAAAGGATATATACTTTTTAATTTTTATTTTTGGTGTTCGCTTCGTAAATTGCACCGTAAATCAGACCATAAAAATTCGTAATTAACATAAATACATTTGTGAGTGCATAAAGATATAGAAATTATGTGTTGTGTTGTACGTTATATCAACATTACAAAATTGCATAAAAAATTATTACAACAAACATAAAATAATCATGATTCTTATTTATAATACTATGATAAGAATGCTCTAACTCATAAGTCCAGGCTATAATCGAATAGAAATAATAATTAGAAATTATTTTGCATAAATGATTTACTATATTGATGAATCGGATATATCGCGCAAGTGATAATTGCGTATCATCGTTCGGCAGTAAATTGTAATATGGATCGTACTATCATAACTGTTGCAGTAATAATGATAAGACGTTTTAAAAATGACACAGATAGTAATATTTGTCAGGGTCATGGAGGGATCATTCAAAAAATATATTATATGTGTACGAAACTTGATACAATAGCGGATATTCAGTCGAGAAAATGAGGCTCATCGCTCTTTTGTGTTTGCGCGAGCGTCCATCATTTATATTGTAAGATGTAGATTTATGTGGCCTCTCTTTCTCTTTCCCTCTCTATCGTAATATAATTTTCGTTCTAAAAATACGCTAATTTGTATGATGTTGCACTGAAATATAAAAAAACGTTAAATGGAAATTGCACAAGTTCTCTTCGCATCTCAATGATCACCGACAGACAAATCGTGTAATGGGCGGATGTGATCGAAATATATTTCTATAGTCTCGAAAATTGTTTACTAGACTTCGTAATGCTACACTTTAACGAACTTTGTGTTGATGGATGCACGTATACACGCACGCATTTGCGAATGTATGTATACAGCACGATGCGACGAGATCGGATACGATCTGATCGACGACTCGCTATTTCTGCCGGTACAGTCTTTGGCAAAAGATCAGTGAAGACCGAACTGACTAGCAGGTTCACCAGTGTCCCTCGACCACGGCTATATAAAATAACATTTTATCGCTGGCCAGTCATACGGTGGTATTTGATGCGTAAAATGTTAAATCAATTGCCTTCGTTAATAAAACTTAAAGGAATCCCAACATTCTCAACGTAAAATTTAATTTCCAGCAATAAAATTTAAAATCAATAAATGTTAAAAATTTTTCTTGGAAACCTAATTTTATAAATTTATATTTGAAGCAATATGTTTAATAAATTGCAATATGTTTAATAAATAGAAAGTAAAAAGAAAAGATAATATTTTTCAAATTATCTTTAACAATTTATTTATTATGAAAAATACTAAAAGTGCTTAATAATGAATATATTAATTTTCATTTTATCTTGATTGAAAAATACAATATACTAAAAACTATATTAAATAGAAATCTAAAATTTTATACTTTTTGTTTAAAAATGTTTAAACTGTTTAAATTGTTTAAAAAAATTATAAATTATTTTATATTGCTGTATTAAATGTACTAATTCAAAATAATCATTATGAATAAAATAAAAATAATAATTTTTTTATAAACACATTTGCATGTTTAATAGAATAGTTTTTGTTATTACAAATTTATTAAAACAACACAGATTGATAGTATAGATTTTATTGATTTATTTTTTTATTCTTTACAATTAATAGCTAAAATTATTGTTAAAAATAATACAATGATATATAAGTAACATAATTACGGCAATTACAGATAAAAGATATACAATTTATCAAAAAGTTGCATGCCAACTAATGAATATTTTAAGACTAATTTTAGATATTATTCTAATCGGATCGTTAACATTCTCAACATTTCTAATTTAAATATATAGAAATATACCTTGCATTTCTGAGGAACGAATTGTCATTGAAAAATGAGACATTAAGTATAATATTATCATATTCTTATTGCCTTCTAAGATACCTTCAATTTTTCTGAACAATAAACCAAGGTATGCAAGTGTGTTGATTATAGTTATATATTAATATATTAATAATTAATATATTAATAATTATAGTTATATTCAATATTACATAAAATTTTTATCGTTTATTATCTAGAAATTTACATTTTGTATACTTATAACATATGTTGTAGCTTAAATTTTGCAGTAAACTCAATATGAATTCTCTATATCCTAATGATATGAAACTCTATAGGTATCCTAATAATCTTGAATATAATAGATATTCGAGAAGTAGTTAATATTATTGCACAGTCACATACAATATTATATAGTAGCAAATTAATAGAATGTAAATTTTACGATAATCTAAAAGATATTTATATATGTGTGTGTGTATACGTACAACAGTAAGTCACGACCACATATATTGTAATATCATATAGTATAAAATAAGTCGAGAATGTTTTGTGTTATACGCACGTGTGCATATAACAAGAAATTGGTTGTATGAAATTTCAAGCAACTAATATTTACAGGGCATGAATTTAAAGAATTACACAGTTAGCCAATACATCTATTTTCTTGAAAATAATATAAAAATATATAAATGATAAATTAATGTTCTTATATGTATCTTATAATAATATATCTTCCATTAGAAAGTTAATCATTACCTATATCTTGTAGAATATTTTTTATACATTGAAATTTGTTTTGTTGGATTGCACAACGGAGTTTGAAAAAGAGATTTTGAATTAATTTTGAAATATATTGTAAAATTGCTCTTAGGAGCACAATTTATCTTTTGATTTATTTGTTGAAATAATCAGATTGCACTTGTATTGAAACACGCACATTTTTTTGCACGCACATTATATTTAGTTTCTTAAAATGATTCAACTTATTTCTTCGAGTATAAAAAAGAAGAATAGATAGATTAAAAAATGAAATAAATATAATCTTATTAACTAATATGTTTCATCTTTTCTTCTCTTTCTATTCAGAAACGCAGAATGTGATTTGAATACGAGTTTCATATACAAAGTACAAATTGTAAAAAATTAAAATAACAAAATCATTTTAGGGCTACAAAATTTCTTATTTAAATAGAGAAAAGATTGCTCGCGAGCAATCTTTTGTATAATTGAAAATTGTGTTATTAAAAATCATATATTGACATAAGATTTGTGAGAAATAAGAGAGATTTTTTTTTTTTTTTTATGGAAGATCCTTAATACGAATGATATAGTTGTTCGAATAGTCGTATTGTATCATTTATAAATATTTTGTATTACTTATGCATGTAAAAAGTGAATTTTTTCATTACGTCATACTTTGCCGAACTAAGAACAATTTCGAACATGACGATATCTGATATCTTTTGATGGTGTTGTTCGCGAAATGATCTCCGGATACAAATTGTTCACAATGTATCGAAACGTCTATCATACACACTAAGGTGAGCAGAAAATATTCCTGGTCGAAATTCGTCCTCGAGTGATGCGCACAACACGCAGAACATGAGTGCGTGCGTGCATACGTGATTGTATAGTGGTTTACACGCATGAGGTGATGGTAACATGAACGTGGTAGAACACGCGGTTCGTTGCGATATGCGTACACTCGAGGAGTTGCATGCTGATCGTTTATGGGTAACTAAATACGGCTGGGAGGAACGGACGAACGGGAGTAAGAAGGAGAGCAACTCTGTGGAATTATAGGGAGTAGGGAGAATGAGCCAGAGAGACAGGTAGAGAAATCGGGAAAGAGGAAATGAGATGGTAAAATCGGGTGAAAGAGAGAGAAAGGATAATATCTAGAATGAAGATGGAATACAGAAAATGAAGGAAAAGAGAGGAGAAGAGGTATAACGTCGTATTTTTCGTCATTTTTTGTTATTTCTTTTTTTCATATCGCCGCAAAGGAGTTTATAAGCAGCAAAATGCCAAAGTAATACTCGGCATGCACGCGAGAAACGCGATAAATCGAAGGGTACCAATGCACGAAAGAATTCAGAAGCAGGTTTGTCGAGGCAGAATAGAGGCGCTCCATTTTTTTTATCATTGCGTGTCGCGTCGCGCCAAATGCGATTAAATCGCTCTCGCGCGATTCTACCGGGAAAGATTGCTACTCAAGAGGGAATATTTCGTACGCGGCATATGCAGAGATATGCGAAATGCAATCTTACCTTTCGGAGAAAGATGGTCAGATGATCAGATGATTTTAAGGTTGCAACTTAATTAATTGGAATTAAAAAAATTGGAATCAAAATGCAGATATCTATATTTGTTGAAAGATTATCAAATTTCTCATATCTTTGAATAATTGAAACACAATATTAAAACCGGATGTATATTTTACCGCTCAATTTGCATATTTTTTTAGATAAAAATGCTAATCTAATAATTTATGCTAATTCTGAATAATTTTAGAACTAACTAGCATATGTTATGTCTTCTTATGTCGACGTAACATTTGCATAAGGAACTGCAATGATCACATAGTATTCGCTTACCTTAGCGCATGTGTAATAATTCCGTTATGGGCAGATAATTGCCACATTACAATTTAGAAAATCGCTAGTAGACATAATAATTACAGTTCACATCGTACGCGTATATTCTTGTAATTTTTTCTGAAATGTCATCGTTAATGTGATACTTTCGAATGAAAATAATTGATGTTATTATGTAACTGGAAAGTACAAATAGTAGGAAATTTATATGTACAGATACAGAACATTTGTCGCTCTGTCTTTTGGAGCACATTGTTTTCGTTCTAAAATATTAGATATATTTAGGAATGTATTGTCAAATCTTTTAATTTGAAATTTAAAGGAGATGATGTAATTTCTTGTGATTTTTAAGAAATAATTTTATAATAGAAAGAAATGAATAATATAATTTATTTTTCAATACTACTAAAAATTATTATTCATTCAAGGATATAAAATAAAAAAAAAACGTAAATTTAGTTTTTTAGTTTTTGAAAATGTTATTTTAGGAAATACAAACAATCTCTATTTAAACGTTTTAACATTTATGTCGTTTTGTTGTTTATGATTTGTCATAAAATTGCAATATAAGTCAGTAGCTCAAAATCAGTTAATCTGTCTGATGAATTTTTTATTCAATTTACTAATAGAATTAACTGTCGCCTGTTTATTTCAAGCTACAAAGATCAAGGTTAACGGCTAATTATCAAAATGCTTAAATTATCCGAGGCTCATTCATTCAGGAGATGAGAAGGAGCTGTAATTCGGCTACTTTCTTTTAAGAGCTATCATAAAGCAAGTAATGTTCAGTCAAGGCCGCCGACTGGAGAAATTACAGGGCTGAATATACAGTCGTTCATACTGGCTTGTGGTGCAACGTTGATTCGTTTTTGGGCGAACGGCACTTACCTACAGAATAGTCCCAGCATTCTTTATCGTTCCTCATGTTCGTAAAGTTATCCGCTTCTCATGAATTTTACGTAAATGATGGTGTGTTAACCGACCTGGTAGCAGAGTCTGTTGCCGAAGGCAGCGAATTAAACCATTGACGCCTACTAGCAACTCCGGTTACTGTGCACGATATTAGGCGTCATCCACACGCAGAATGTTGCTTTAAGTACGATGACAATTCTAATAATTATTTATTGCTAAGATAATATTTGTTTTTTACATTTTCTATCGAATGATGTCTAGTCGAGCTGGAAACAGCTCGTATGATAGAAATAACAATTTCTACCATACGATTACATATTCCATATGTATGAAAATAAACAACTTTGCATGATCGAAGATCGAATACATATAATATAATGGGCCGAGACCGCTCTTTGAAATACAGCTCGGATATTAACATTAATGAGAACTGTTATTAATGCTGATGAAGTTTGCGAAAGAGCCAATAATTTTTCATCCACTATCATATAATCTTTGGAGAGAATCTAATTATTCGCAAGTTCTCCAACTTGCACCGCAAACTTATAATGGCTAATGATGATTCCACCAGTCCTGAATGCTGATAAGCATATCCATATCATTCTCCGCATTAATTCTGCTAAAGATCACTTTTCAAATGATTTTCGTTTGAGATACATTCTTAATCGGATCCCTTCAATTAGTCACACATAAAGACGAACCTGCCTTTAATTAAGCGCCAATTGAGAAATCGTCGTCGAGGGACGGCTGTAAGAAGCGATCGTCTGCAGGTGCATCGCAACAGTTACGAAGGAAACCTGTTTTACGTGTCGAATTTAATGTAAGAAATAATTAGGTCTTCTCAAATATTTGCGAATTGCGTATATATAGTTGCTTATTTCATCATCAAGATTCGATATGCGTGCAACTTTTTCACCGCATTATAACAAAGTCTTGTCAAAATATTCTAACATTTAAATAATTTGTTTAATATTATTCTTATATTATATCTGTAAAATTGCTAAACTTTTAAATACAGATTTATATTTCCAAAATTATATATACTGCTTATACTGATAAATATTAATAAGTAATTATGTTGCTTGAAAATAATACTTGAAAGTTTTTTGAATAAGTATACATTTATATATTAGCACAAATGTGTTTATTATATTATTATATTATTATATTATTATATGTGTTTATTTATTTGTACTTCAAATTTTTATTTGGATATTAATTCAAAATCAATAATTTTTAATATACAATATTATTATGTTCTTTTTCAGATCAAAATGTATATTGATTTGTCTTGATGGAATTGCTTGCTTATTAATATTGATCTTGCGTTGTTTTTTCTGAACAGAAATGCACGTTAATACCGTGTTCGAGTATTTTACGTTGCAGATCACGGAGCAATTTAATCGACACATACACACCTTCTTTTACTTAATTCAGCTCTCTTACGCTTATGTGTTTTATTGCTTCGCCCTCTCTGACTACTTGCTTATCCTGTTTATATCGCATCTGTGAGAGTGCAACGATTCATTTTTTTTTACTTCTTCTTCCGCGAGATGGCGTTTGCTGAGTTTTTTCTCAATGCATTTGATCACGTAATACGACATCGACAAGAATTTAAAAAACAGCGTAACTTTTTGTTGCATTTGCTCTTAAAAATATTACTGCAGAGATAAGAAATTTTTCTCGTAGTAAACATTTAATATTTTTTTTTTACAATATTTTACAAAAATAAGTTTATGTATACATATATATGTTTAGTATTTTTTATCTTTAACCTTTAAAGGATGAGGATCTATTTTTTAAATCTTATACTGGGTTCCCACAAGGTGTGAACCACGAATGTGAACATAGGAGTCAGCAAAATGTTTTCCATAAATTATGCCCTCGCCTAGAAAAAATCCTGCTGATGCCTATGTTAGTTCACATCTTGTGGAAACCTGGCATTACAGTTTTTTCCTAAGTAATATTTATTATAAATTTATTATTTCATTATATTCCTTGCCTCAAAATTTGACATTGTTTAGTAGCCACTATAGTGACTTTATATAAAAAAAATAAAGATTAATGATGTATCGAAATTTTAATAAAGTAACTTATTCATTGATTGACAAAATAGAGTGCTTCTCATTTGATGTAATTTAAGCATATAGCATACACATTCGGAATATAAATCGATAACGAGATAAAAATGTCTATGTAACTATTTCCACGATTTAAGTCGACAGTATTTGAGAGTCGAGAGAAAGTTCTGAAAGGTTGAGAACCACAAATATATAAAGATGCGAAAGTCAGTAAATATGCATGCAACTCAGTTTGGAATTACGAGTTACGAGTTTTGAAGATGGTCGATGAAATTATGCATTTCAGCCAATTTTGATTCGTATCAGCCACAAATCGATCTTGACGATAATTATATGGTTGAACACGTCCGGTTACATCTTTGCTTTTCGTGTAATGCTCGTCATATGTCTTAAATCGAATTCGCCCGTCTATAGATATCTTGCGAAATACCACGTGCGTACAATTCATGATTCGTTATCAGAACGATTCGGTCTCCATCCAATCACGACGTGACGTTATTTTTTTTTGTTATTTTCCTTGTTCCTGTTACCGTATGGAATGCGCTGCGCCATCGTTACAAGCGCACATTTTCAATGGATCTCAGACCATATCGCAAATCCCCGTCTTGATACTTGACACTTGGCGTGTACAGTTCGATATCTTTTATCGCGTTTTATTCTTGTTACCTGTTTCTTAGTACGAAACTTAACTTATTACGAACCTAATATTTCGCTTGTCACGCAATACGCTGTTGAGCTGTGCCCTGTTATTATAAATTATACTGCATATCGTGACGAAGCCTATCAAGTTACCAGACGCTCCAAGTTTTTTTTTAGTAGCAGAATTGAGACTTTACCAAATTTATTTTCTATAATAATCGTAATGTGACGATATATTTCAATAAATGTAAAAAAATTATAAGCAGATTTCGAAATCAAATATTTGAAAATGTTATTCGTATAGAAATATAGAATATTTTAGAAAGAACAGAAAGAGAGGTAGATAATTTAAACTGATTTATCAATTGTTTTGATAAAATAAGAGAAATTCTATTATTTCGTATTATAATTAATGCACGGAAAAAACACAGTTGAAAACTTCACTGATTCAGCAAATCTACAATCATAATATACAAACAGTCAAATTTCTATGTTAAAATATTGTAGCAAAGTTGACAGCTGAATAACATTAGCGATTTGTTAAACCATCAAATCTTCTTAGTTGTGTTGAATTCGCGTAGTAAATTATAGGTTTGCTGTACCACCCAATTAATTTTTTTTTCGTGTTGTAATATTAATATGCATATATACCAGTAGTAATATTAATATGCTCTACATGAATGAGTTGAGTTAAATTGTATAACAGATTTTGATTTTAACAATTTAAATTTCCGAAGATTATTTCTTACGTGTCTTACATATTAAGAAAATGAAGACATATTCATAGAAATGTTGATTTTAATTATTATTAATATTTTATTATTAATGAAAAGTAATTTATAATTGCGTGCACAAAAGATGTAAAAATCTATGAGACATAAAACTTATAAACTGTAATAAGAATTCCGTCACCATCTTAATTACTCGATACATAAAACTCAATAAAGTTTTTATGAGAGAGACACGCTAAGGACGTGAACATTACTTTTTTACTGTCGTATGCTCAGTTTCAGCGAAATTAGAGTTCTGATTCCAAACTCACTTGTTTTATATCGAGTTAGAGAGATTTACGATCTTTTCCCGAAACAATTCGATGCTGTCGTCTCATGTGAGGACATTTCCGGTGCTGCACCGGCATCTCCGGAACGCGTAAAACCCGTTTCTACCGCAAGAACAGACGCCGCGGCTCAATCAGTAAATTCAGCCGCAAGTGGATCAACTGTGGCATCGCATGTGTCTGTATTTGTTCTGTCCGAATGCTGACTATCGCATCCTGGATCTATTTCGACATTTTACGATCATTCTTATCCCGTTACATCTCCTTTCCTCATTCTCTACCTTTTCTCAGCACGATGCTCTCTCTGAAGCTTTTCTTTTCGTTCAATAACCGCAACAGAGATTTTCTTGACTACTCTCTTTACTATTAAAGACGAAAGATTTATCGAGAGATATGACAGTTAAACAATAAAGAAAATAACAACAAGAAAAAAAGAACATTTAATTTGTAAAAAAAGAACATTGAATTTTTGCACGAAAAGTACAAAAATGACATGATAGAAAGTTTAATTTTATTATCAAAATCAGTTTAAAGTACAGAGTCTCCCAGAATTCTCGACTTAACTAATATAATGGTTCTAACAAAATTAAGTAAAAAATTATTTAAAAATTTTTATTCTAGATAATTTTTTTAGATACTCTTTAAATCTGAATCAGTGGATCACTGATATTAGTGCCAAGTATACCACTGATATCAGTGAATTAAATGTGAAATCCCTAACCTAGCTAATCTTTATTGTGTGATCTAACTAAATTTGTTTACAATTGTTTAATGCTTAAATTCGATGAATATGGTATTGAAATTAATAAATATCAGTTTTATTTTAGTTATATAATGCTCAAACATTCTTCTTTTTTTAATTGAACTTCACTGATTATCAATGCAAAGTATGTTACTGGATAATTGGATAAGTGACGATCCATTGATTCAGATTTCGAGAGTAATAAAGATTTAAATATGATCAATTAGTTAGTTAAGACTACGTTTAGAAAAGTTAGATGGTCACCTGTCCATGTCACGCGTGTGATAGATTAATGAGCGCTAGTGAATGCGAATTTCAGCGCATTTATGATACTTACAAGTCACCTTATCTAAACGTAATCTGTAATTGGCCATATTTAAACTCTTATATCTCAGAAATTGTTACTTATAGTTTTTTTATTGGAACTAGTGCACTCAGTACACATTAAAACTGTTGCACACTATTCTAATCTAAATGTAAAAATGAGATATCTCAATTGATAAAATGCCTAATGTGTATTTTATCAAATAGCATAATAAAATGTATTGAATATTTCGCGGTTTAATTCATTTCTATC
>Ga0157364_1006725_pt1 | contig 11855 bp, 3 predicted proteins | sample AttsexASBM2_FD_111476 | JGI IMG/M metagenome (GOLD analysis project Ga0157364, IMG submission 111476) | Fungus gardens microbial communities from leaf cutter ant in Ribeirão Preto, State of São Paulo, Brazil - Atta sexdens ASBM2 | ecosystem: Host-associated > Fungi > Mycelium > Unclassified ...
TAAAAGCATTTTCAAAAGTTTTTTAAGTTGCTTTTTTAAATATAATATTATAATTTAATTAGAACTTTTAAATGCACAATTATAATATTATAATGAAGAAAATATTTGAAATTAATAACAACAAATTTTATATAAATAAACAGGAATATGTTCGGTTACTGGGACATTTACTTTAAATTATAATTATAACCGATTTTAACTACATTAAATCAAATTAAAACAAAGATAAATAAAACTAATTTTTTAAACAGTAATCTTTTAATTCTTAAATAAGCATCGATAGATTTTGTGTTAACAGAATTTTAAGAATTATTTATTAAGAATTATTAAGAAGATAAGTATTTAATGTTAATAATGAAATGACAAAAAGAATTAATTTGTGTGTTTTATAATGTAAATCTGCATATGTAAAATATTTCATGAATTTCATTAAAACAAGGATTGGATACAAATAATTCATTTTGATGTTTTTGCTCGTGAAAATAATACTTTATGTTTATTTGCAACATTGAAGATGTATCACGATTGATATATTTTTTTACAGATATATTATATGACATTTCTAAAATTGAACTCGATATAATAACTGATTTTCAATCTTTTCACGAGAGATTGAAATCTTTTATAAAAAAAGATCTGATATCGACTTCTTCACGAGCTAAGATAACTCAAAGATGCACCTGGCGAACATACGAATACGATTCCTCCAGTTATTACTCAGTCCTTGTGTGAGCAGCTCGAGATTCAATAACGGCGAACGAGTGAGTACTAAAAGCCTTTTAACGTGACCGACTGTACGTGGGGTACCTTCCCAGTCAGGGGATGAAGAACCCTGCAACCACCCTCGAACCACGTTCCGTGCACCGTGCGAGTAGTTATACGTGCGCAGATTCGTATGTACCCATGTGCTAAAAGAAGGATGGAGAGAGAGAGAGAGAGAGAAGAGATAGGAAAAGGGACGTTCGGAGGGGTAGGTTATGTTCTTTCCGCCTGCGTGCCCCTCTATTCAAGTTATTGCATTACTGGCTTAGCTTTGCTACCCCATAGCTGCCTCTTTTCCCGTGCACGGAACGGCGCGGCTACCCCATCATCCACATCCAATATCCACCGCGGCTGCATTTCGCAGTGCACACCTTCCCAAAATGCATAACCGCCGAATCCCTTTAAACTTTATTTCTTACACCGCGGGAATACCTGTTTATGTGGGTGTTTTGGGATTAATTTTGGTCATCCGTTACTCTCCACCTCTCTCTCTCTCTCTCTCTCTCTCTCTCTCTCTCTCTCTCTCTTTTTCTCTCTTTAAATAAATAATTATTTCAAAATATCATTTGCATGATTTGTAGAAATATTTAGCTACTTTACATATTTATATACGTAGCTAAAAATAATATCATATTCTAAAAATATATTCTAAACATATTCTAAAAATTATTAAATCGCCTTTATTAAAAAATAGAAATATAAAAAAATATATATTTTGTAATAATTTTATATTTCTAATAATAAAATATAATTACATGTAAATATAATTAAATGTTTTAAAAAAAATTCAGATAGCATGTGTGTATGTGTGTGCGTTTATATTTAATGTAAAAGTAAAAAATTATGGACTTTATATTCACTCTTGTTAACTTGACGCAATAACATACGTGCATAATGTACGCGTCTCGTTATCTGTAGAATATGTCAGGCGAATCGCACCGAGAGGTACTCTCATGGTACGATAAAACGTTGATTGGAAGCAGAAGAAAGGATGCTGACGCACATCGCAGAAATTGCGGTGCGCACGCTGACTCAAAGAGGCTTCGTTAAAATCGACTCGGTGCAATTACGTCGATCTCATTAATACGTCAAACGAAAATCCAGCAGCATCGTATAATTCTAATGTTGATTTAGCATCATAATGAAGTCAATTAAAACGGTATACTAATCGATTTAGCAGTACTTACTATGAAAGTGATTGAAATTAATCCACACCGATTCACAGCGTATTTTAAAATTAATTATAGCGAATTAATTATAGCGATTGGATGCATTAGTGCATATTAAAATCATTGTACAGTGATTTAATCTCTAAAAGCAGAATGTAAATATTTCAAATTATAAAATATAGATTTTATTTACTTATCAACACAGTAAAATGTTAAGAATCTTTATTTTAAACCGCATATGTGAGAACATAATCAATACTAGAAATTTAAAATGCCTATTACGATTGAAACTGTATCTTTAATGCTTTAAATAATTCAATCTTGAATTACTAATATATATTATATATATATACTTGCATATATATCATATTGTAGACTTTCGAAATGATATTTTTTACAATAAATTTTTATTAACAGTTTTTATTAACAGTTAACATAATAACATCTTTATAATATGATGCTTGATTGTAGCATCAAATTATTAAAATTGCTTGTCAATTTAATTCGCGATTATTAGAGTAGTTTTGTCATAGTACAGTTGATTGTTTGACCTTGAATCAAAAATTATAAAAATTCATTTCAAAGCGAAAATCGCCATGAACACTAAAAAGACGTTGCACTCAAATAGCGTTAACTCTGAAACTAAACGAGATGTAAACAATTTTTAAAAAGCCAGTTATTCAGAAGATTATAACGATTGTAGAGCTGCAAATTACACGTCGCTAGGACGCCGTTGCCGAGTAATTCAAAAAGTTTGCTTATTTTTTTATCAGACCTCGCAAGTACGTATGTAGTATATATTAGTAATTCAAGATTGAATTATTTAAAGATTATTAATGAAGATCCAACTTCAACTGTAATAGGTATTTTTAATTTCTAATACAATAAATGTATTGAGCGAATTTCGTTTAATCCGTTTTTATATTTGTATTAAATTAAAAACATATTTTTATGTCAATTTGGATACAACTTTGTCTGGGACATACACATCAAAATTATCGTATTCAAATTGAATATTAGATTTTTATAGAATCGTACACTTTTTATACATTTCTAGACACATATAAATAAAAATAGAATTTATAAAATAAATTAGAAATTATAGATTTATTATTTTGAAGTTAAATTATACAAAATATTAAAAAGGAAATATTTCTTGGTGATATAATAGGATGATTGACGCAATTTCATGACAATTCACCAAGCAGAAAATCTAATCGTGCGAATTCTGTTTACAATATTTGCTATGACAAATTCGTCGCGTTCCTCGAACAAAGCACCAGTGCAGCAGTCGTCGCGTGTCGGCGAAATCGAAATTTATCGCGGTACGCGTACCCGCGATTCGTCACGTATTAACGAAAGACCTATCCAGCGATGCCTGTCGCTCGCGATAAAACACGCCCTACGTCCACAATTCGTGCGCGTCTCGCGACAGATTTATGGCTAACGGCCCGTACACGTGCAGTATTTTTCAATTAGTTCAAACTGCATTTGATCTCCCATACTGACGTTGCATAATTCCATAATGGCACGTCAATCCTTCAATTCCGTAAAACAAGATCCCAATCGCCTTCAGCCCCTTCCTTACATCATCCTCACATTATCCTCTTAATTTCTTTTTATCAAAAGAATAAAATAGATATCTAATAACGTCGCATTAATAATGTTGTGTTTTCAAAAATATTTATTCTATTGACTGCTTGTACAAGATGTCCAATATACCATCAATGGATGTAAAAATCTTTTCGATGTGAGGTCGATCCTTGCGTACACGGGAAAGGATACTATTTTTTCCAACCGAGTATATACGTCGTGGGAACGACGATCACAGAGTGTTCAGCGGCGAATATGTCGATGACTCACGTGCGCGATCTCCAGCCAGAATCGTTTTTGCAGAATCGTTTTGCTAAGGGGGCGAAGGGAGTGTAGTTGGGAAGCTATGGGTGCGTGGCTTGGCGTATTCATGCGTACCTTGTCGATACCTTGAATACGGCTCGTACACTAGTACCATGGTACATAGAAATTGGAGGTGAGCCCTCAGGCTATTATCCATATGGCGTTGCGTCAGTTACCCAGGGGTAAACTACTCCAATCTCTTGTAGATTCGGCTATATGTACAATCTGTCTACCTTTCAGGCACTGCGACGAACCTGTCCTATTACATCTTTACTAAATTTCACATGATAAAAGAAATAAACCATGCTAAATGGCAATGAAAAAATAATTCTATTGTATATACATATACCATACAACACAGAAAGATTGCAGAAACATTGTAGAATGATTTCACTGAAACATTACAATATTGCATGGTGGTTGCGAAACGTTGCTGAATCATTGTTGCAAAATTCCAATGTCCGCTTTTTGTTACATTACAATAAAATATTCCAGTAATACTGCAATGTAATGTATTTGGATAAATTTTTTACTAAGACTCTAAAATGAAAACTATTTCTATACATATATCTCATTAATTTTAATTTTTGTACAAATCGCATTTCTAGTGATATGTGCTTTTCAGAAGCAATTTTTTATGATAAAACCATAAAATATTCCAATAAATATAGTATTAATTCTGAAGGATAAATTTACTCGTAAGGATAAAGCACGTATGTGTGTGGCTCGAAACAAACTACAAATATTATCCACATTAATATAATAACAGCTTGGTAAATTAATCATGGATTAAGTTAATCACATTCTTTTTATTCGAAACCACTCCGAGTCAATTGAAATCGATTAAAAAATGATATGAAATTTATCAATAAAGTTCAGGCGCTGGTTTATTCTCGCCTTCACATCAGGCATAAATACATCATCGATCATATAATTAATATTTCGATTAATAAATCGTTTTCAGCAGTTTAATTGCTTATCATCTTATCCGATAATACATTGATTGTATCCAAACTCGACATTTTGCAGGCATATTGTTAATTTACATTTCTATAATACCTCTGTAATACCTCAATGTTACATTGCAATCTATAATATTGTAACATTGTAGCAATATTGCTTCAATTTTCTGTGCTGTACAGGTAGTCGGCAGATTATTTCTTTTTCATATTTTTTTTCATATTTATACATATATAGCGGAAAAGTGTTAAATAAAATTGAATCTTTTTGCCTTCAAAATTACACTCGCGTTAATATTACATTAATTTAACACAACTTTTAAATTAATAATCAAGTTAAAATATTAAATCGAGGATTTAAATTATTCAATGAATCAATTATCAAAAAAGACATAAAATAATAATGCACAACAATCAAGATTTTTTATTTGGAAATAGAAAAAAGAAAATATTGTACATTCTATCGTATATCTTGCAGCAATATTATAAATAATATTAATATAAATTTTATATTACAAATAACATATTATAAAATTATATAAAAATAATATTATATAAATAATACTATAAATAAAATAATACTATAAAAAATGATGGGAGAGGAATTCAAATCAAGATAGGTATTTTTTATAGATTTTGGGTCCGTGTTGTTTTGCTCCATATCAGGTTTTTAGATGAAGAAAGAAATGAAGAAAGAAATGATAGAAAATTTGTGAAAATTGAAATATTTGAGAAAAGAACAAAAGTAAATAAATATTATATTATGCGATTGCAAAACAGGTTTAAATATATTTTGGTCAATTAAATAAAGTGCAATTACACGTATAACACAGCAAATTTTTTTCATTTCTTGCACTTTATTTAATTTATCAAAATATATTTAAATTTTACAATCGCATTTTAAGATCATATTTACTTTTATTTTTTCCTCAAATATTTCAATTTTCACAGATTTTCTATTATTTTCCTTAATTATTTTTAAAAAACGTGATGGAGCTTACGAATTCGGATTCAACGGATTCAAAATTTATAAGAAATACATACTTCTGTTTTCTCTGCAAAAAAATTTTTTGTAGTCCTGTGTAATTCCTGCTTATTTAATTCAAAATAAACTTTTTTTAATAACCTTAACCTACATATTTGTTACAGTATACATTTTGTAATTTTATTCAACATTTCTAAATAAACAACATACCAATTTTCAAATATAAATAAAACAAGCACAGAAATAATTTTCAAAATATTATTCGTTACCTTTGACAGTAAAAAGTCACACAACTACGTGATATCTCGCACTGTCGAGTTTATCTCTTTCTTTCGAAGGAGACGTCATTGCGCGAAAGGACGGCAAAAGGAAAAAAAGAGACAGCGAAAACGAGAACGCCAGGAACCCATGTACACACGAAACCACTATAGTTCCAGTTAAAGTTAAAATTGTTCCCATCGCGCGACAAAAATCTGTAGACAGGATGACTTGCCGCTATTTCTGTTGATGACGGAAAACCGAAGCACTATAGTATATTTTGTAACATTTTTTTTACATTACGAATTAAATTTCTGTTAAAATACGTTTTTATTGTGATTTCATTGTTTAGTATTGAATTTTAATTAAATAAATACATTTTTTTATTGTAAAGCGATATGTATTATACATAAAAATCATTGCAATATCACAGCAGAGAAAAAAACGAGACATCTTTTATTGTAAACACAAATATTAGGCGTAGTAAAAAGAAATCCATTATTTTTGCATGAAATTGAATGGAAAAATAATGGATTTCTTTTTACTACACCTAATACAACACAAAGAATCAAATAATAAATGTATAATATGAATCAAATATTTATTTGAAAAAATAAATATCATAAAAAATATTTTTATCTCCTTCAGTTCCTCTCCTTAGCTGCGTAGTTGTAATAATGTTTCTAATGTACATAACAATGTATTTTATATACATATATGTATATGTGTGTGTGTGTGTGTGTGTGTGTGTGTGTGTGTGTGTGTGTGTGTGTTGAAAAAATAGTTAAAATTTTGAAGAAAATTAATTATTTAGTATGAATTACTTAAAGTGCGTATAAATTAAATAAAAAAAGTTTTTAACATGATTTCTATAAGGCCTTAAAATGTCCAATTAAGTGATTCTTATATATAATATATATAATACAACATATAATACCTTTCTACATGTATAATACATGATAAATATATATAAGATATTATATATATGTATATATGTAATATATAAAGGTAATTTGTTAATAGTACTTTGGATATTTCTCATTTATTTGCCAGATAAGTCCAGCTGGTTATGTCCACACACGAAGAGTATTAGCATTAGATATAATGCATTTCTCATCCCTTCTTCCTCTTTATCTCGGGGTCAGGAGGCAAATATTTGTTACAATTGAGAATGCGCGCGTGTAACGTTCGAATTTCTATTTATCTTTGAGTGTTCTCGTATAATGTAAGATATTGGCTTTGGACTACCGTGTTTATTTTTATAGCCACACGCTTCGCCGTAATGAGTAATGTAGTATAGCATATAATCTAAACCTTCAAGTAGATAAGAGAATGCAGGAAATCTGCGTGACTGATCCATGTATTCTTTGGTCGCATGATTACTCACATCATAAAATTATAACAATATGAATAATAATGACTTCAAGTGTCGATCATTAAAATTTAAACAATAGATATTAAATATTAAATCTAATTCGATCGTACAATTTTAGCGCAGTTTAAAGGACTACATACGTAGGATATAAATTCACACAGAATAAAGCACTTAAGATTTAATTGAAATGAAGATTGATTCTATTAGAATTTAAGTTTAATTATTTACCGTTTACTACTTTAATGGAATATTATTTATAAAAAAAGAAGTAAAAACTTTTCTTTCAATATTTTATTTTTTGAAATGCATTTACAAAGCTTTATATAGTTTACCGAGCTTTTCAAATAGAAACATGTAAAAATTAGGATTTAATATTTTCAACTAAACTTATTCTCTTGATAGTTTTTTACACAATATTAACAATTTATTCTACGCATTTTAAAGTATTGATTAGCGTACAGGTTCATAATGCATTTTATATTTATAATAAATATATTTAAAAAAACACAACACAATAAACTTTATCAACAATAATAAGTATGTTTATGTATATTTATAATTTGTAATTTTATTTAAATTTAGCATAATTTTATTGTTATTGTGACTGTTAATATACAATATTTTCTATTTTCTAATTTATAATAAAATTGATTACAAAATTAAAAATTCAGATAAGTCAGTAGATTTTAGACCTCAAAATCAATCATTCTTGTTATATTTTAAATATCAATCTGGCCGACTTAAAAAATTTTAATTTTCTAAAAATAACATCTATGACGACATCACTTACTATCTGGAACACTAAAATTTTTTTAATTGATAGATGGGCACTTAAAATACAGAAGATTAATTTTGGAGTAAAAAGAAAATCTACTGACTCATTTAAAAATTTTTAATTTCGTAACCAACTTCATTATAAATTTGAAAAATCAGTAATGTTAATTTCAACGATAATTTTTACCTGTAATTTTTATCTTTAATTTTTTAAATAATATTTTAGCAAGCTGAATATAATAAAGTATAACATTATTATAATTTCAGCAAAAAACTGAAAAAAATATAAAGAAATTATGTGTGGAGAAATTTTATTGTTGTATGTATCTCTCTTATAAATAAATAAACACGAGATTGTTAAGAGAGATTGCTAAGATGTGCAAAACACATCGTATTTTACCTGTGATTCTGTTTGTGAGAAAAAAAAAAGTTTCAAAAATGATGGGAAAGAAACAGAAACAGACATGGAACAGAAGGGACATCATAATAATGATACAGGAGGTAGAAGAGAACGAGAATTGAAAACGCAAGTGGCGCCCACATGGCGCGCAGTTGCTCAAGAGATCAGGTTTTTGTTCGGTTTCGTTACTCTCGAGGCTTTAGTATCGAGTTCAGTCGTTTTCTATATGATAGTTCCCCGTGCATTCCACTTTGCATCACTAGCTCTTACACTGCCTATTTGCCTCGAACAAATTATCGAACGTCGAACTTTAAGTCCACTGTATATAGGTGACCGGAACCGAGCGAGGCTAAAGGTCGAAAGATACGGTGAAACTTGAGATGCTCTCTAGAGAAAATGCGGGGGAGCGATAAAAGTCTCGAGGTATCGTAATCATCGACCAAAGGAAGACGAGTGAATTTTCTTAGCAATGGATGCAGAAGGAAAAAATATGAAATATAGTAACAATAAAAACAATACTAACTGAAGTTCTGTGATAATATAAATTTTTTCTTTGTCATAAATCTGATTAACAATGTCAATAAGATAATTATTCTATAAGTAGAAAGCAATTTTTTTACGTAGATAATTTTAATTTTTGTTTTAACCCTTTCAATGCTGATTAATTTTGAATGAATCATATCATGTGCGAAGATATATGAAGTACTACTCTAGCACATAATATTGTTTGATATTAAGTAATTTTAGACATATTCTTAAAATATTAAATGTAATCTTTTAAAAATATTATACTAAAATTATATAATATTAAATAATATTTTCGAAATATTAATAGAAATTATATGTCCTGATAATATGGCATTATTATTAAAAGTAACATTATTTAATGGTACTGTGATATTGTATAAAAGTGTATTAAATGTTAAATTAAAAAGTATTATAACAAAATTTACTTTAATTTATAAAACTGTTACAATTGTTTAGTATAAGTATACGTTTAAAGACTAAAAATAATTTTGGTGCGTAATTGTAGAACTGGATATGTATTTAAAATCACGCGAAAACATTTTTTCAACACAAACAATATAAACTGGTAAGAACTTTTCGTTACTGGATTGTGAATTCAAATTGCACTAAATTAAGAATAATTAATATTTATAAATATTTTAATAATATTTCAGGGATATTAAGATATAATACCTAGGATATTATATAAGTAGACATATAATCTCTATAGAATACTCTCATAATATTAAAAAATATTATATAATATTTTCGAAATATTTCGAAATATAATAACTTATTTTAATTTTTTAATAATAATCATATTACATTCTAGGAATATTTTGCGCTTATACTGCTTATGCTGACATTTCAATGTTTGTTTTTAATACTTTTGTTTACTATTAAGATCGAACGTGTAAATATGCTTATAATGCTTGCGGCAATACTTGATTGAGCGGATGCGTAACTTTGTCCGTAATATCCACAGTATGCAAATTTATGCTGGATATATTTATCTTATATGTTTTTATTTAATTTTTCAGCTTATAGCACTGAAAGAATTAAGTTTTCACCAATGTAAAACTGACATTAATCTCGTCAATTCTTAGAATTAAAAAAAAATAAACACTGAATTAAATCGAAAGAATAATGAAGTTAAATAAGATAAATTTAAGAAAATAGAATAAAGTCTGAGATGTAATTGAAAAGCACATGCAATAGAATGAGAATAATAGATTTTGAATTATCAGAAATCGTATATCTGGAGACACAGTAGTGTCCCACTGTTAAGTTCAAGATACACAGTTTTTGATAGATTTGTTTTCTGTTTGCCTATTGCCTGTGCTTTTATAATTGTGTGTGTGTGTGTGTGTGTGTGTGTGTGTGTGTGTGTGTGTTTCAGATTTGATATTAAATAAGAGTGAGAGAATGAGGAATAAAAATAAATATAGTTAAGAATTATAGATATATATTAAGAAAAGAATAAGAAAATTTATATAAAAATAAATAAGAAGAATCTCTTGTATATATATATATATATATATATATATATATATATATATATATGTGTATATATATATATATATTTCAAAATTATTTATCGAATCATTATTTCTCATCTACAAATTCTTTGAGTAATAAAAAGTACATTTCAACAAGTATCAATGGTATTGAAAAAAATCTATAGTTCATGTTATACAAAGCTATAGATTTTCAATATCGTCAGCATTTTATTTGCAATGCAAAAAAAAAATTTAGAGAATAAAATTTTTCTTAACAAAACGTCGAAAGAGTAGTTTTTAAATTAAGGAATAATATAAGAATATAAAATATGAAATGTATATTTTTAGAACAATTACATTTCCTGCTCTTTTATTTCAACTTTCACTCACACATACAGAGCTCTCCAATTAATCTCTTATATCCTCACATGTGTGCAAAATTACATACACATGTGAGATGTCGGAATTAAATCAAGAGTCAATTATGATCTCACATTACGTTATGCGTTAAGTTTTAATTATAAACGAATAATAAAAATAAGAATTAAAGTTTTCTTCAATTTCAAATGCTGCTTCTTATTTTAGCAGATAATTTGAAGATTACTTGTAAATGTAATTAACTGACAAATTGTTAATGACCAAATAGAGAGAGAGAGAGAGAGAGAGAGAGAGAGAGAGAGAAGAATAATTGACAATGTAAAAATAATTTCTCTTAAAGAAAATATGATAATCTTGAATGTGTGTTTGTATACAATATTAATAAATGTATTATATCTTTTACAATCAGAAAAAAACATTTTAATAAAATTTTAATAAAACAAATTTAAAGTCGATAATTCAATCTATTTACTATTCAGACAGCAAGTTGATATTTATTCATTTGTCATTTTGACATCAATTTACGTCATTTGTATTTGGATATACAATGTGAATAAATACATAGATACACATGTCTTGTGAATAGTAAACATGTTGTTTCGTCTATAAGAGAAATACGAGCTGTACCAAACTTGAAACTACCTATTCTGCATTCCTAAGAATATAATGATAAATATTAGGTATGGGAAAAAGTTCGTGGCGTTTTTCCCATTAGATGGCATTAAAAAAACGCCACGAACTTTTTCCCACACCTAATATAACATATGAATATAATGAATTTGGGCCGAGTTTCAAAAATAATTTTTATTCACTTTTAAATAAATCTAGAATGGGAACGAATAACAAATCTTTAGCCCTATGAATCATTATTCATTCTTTGTCATTGTTGTCAA
>Ga0157364_1006726_pt1 | contig 11853 bp, 8 predicted proteins | sample AttsexASBM2_FD_111476 | JGI IMG/M metagenome (GOLD analysis project Ga0157364, IMG submission 111476) | Fungus gardens microbial communities from leaf cutter ant in Ribeirão Preto, State of São Paulo, Brazil - Atta sexdens ASBM2 | ecosystem: Host-associated > Fungi > Mycelium > Unclassified ...
AGTTTTTGCGGAGATAACCGGGATTTCCACAACTGAAGCACGTTACGGTGGCGTTGATCGTTTGTTTGTGCGACGGATTCTTGCATTCTTATTTTTTTTATTCGATGCGTTCGGATTCTCCTCATTCTTCTTTTTGAGACTTTTATATTCGTCCGTGGTGTATCTGAAATTTTTGCAAAATTTGCAATGTGGGCGGTTCTCGTGTTTGCGCGACGCTTGCGGTTTGGATATTATGTCTTTTTCCGCTTTGACTTTTTCGCGCGCAAGATCTAATAATTCTGCGAATGATGTAATTTTTTCGCGCAGTATTTCCTTTCAAATTTTATATCCTAACAGCTTGTAAACCATGTCTAGTTGGATGTTTTCTGTTAACGGCGTGTCGTATGAAAGCTTTGAGAGTAGTGCGCACGCTTTGCACACGAATACGTTCATTGATATGTCTTCTCCTTGTTTGCACGAAAAGAGTTCTTTATACACATGGTACGCTTTCTTAAGGCCGTCTGTTTTAGTATCTCTATCGCGATATTCCAAGTATCGACAATGCTTTTACATCTTGCCATCACGTCGCGGTGAGATCAGTGAAGATAATCGGTAATCCTTTTCATATATTTGTGCATTCCTTGTACGTACTGATCACGTCGATGAAAGCCTCTACATCAGATGATTTGTTTCTGTTGAAGCGGGAAGTACACCGCGAGAAATTATCTTGTCGTTGCACGATGTTCGCGACCGGTGCGTTCGTGACAGATGTCTGTATCTGTTGTAGAAGCATGGCGAACTATTCGTTCGTTAACATGATTGTGTTACCTGCTTCTTTCTTCCGTCTTTTTTACCTCTCGATCCTGAATCTTGGCGTTCGTACCCTGACGCGATATCCGACAGCAATCGTATCTGCGGTCGTGTCGTCGGTTGACTTGTTTGGGAATGATGACGTTTTAGTTTCGAGATAGCTTTCGTCGTGAATTCAGTTTCTTGTTGAACGTCATTTTGTAGCATGGATTGCATTTGCTATGCTACACTTAATCATTTCACGCGATAATGAGGACGTTACTGGGGAGAATTCTCGGAAGATGATTCACTTTAAGTGAATCGATACGCAGGTTAAGGAAGGCAAAACTTTTATTGTCATGTTTCGATCTGCTCGCTATCTTACAATATGGCTCTATCAGAAATCATGTATTATGGAATATACAGTTTCTCATAGATTGAAATTCTTATTCTCTGTTCCCTATTCCTTTTATTGTGCGGAACACAAACTGTATATTACTGCCCCTAACTGTATATTACTGCCTTTTTCTCTCGTAGTCTCTTTGGCTAATCAGGAACTTCTCATCGTCCTTGCATACGTTATAGGACCCTTTATGTTACAAGTTTGTATAAGCATCGTAAAACTTGCCAGTAGCATAACATTCTTTCTCTCGTTCACTACAATACAATACAATAATAAAAAGTACAATACAGTACAATAATAAAAAGAACAACCGGAATGAACGTCGAGTGCCTATTTCTGCAATGCTTGATTCGAACCTGAAGACGTTCTGGGTACAATCTATCTGGCTGTGTTTGTTTATATTTTAGAAGTTAGTATTAAATGAAGTTTTTTAATTCAATACTGATATATTCTGCGTTTTACTATTGATTTCTCGAGCAAAAGTGAGCAAATCGCAAAATCAAAAAATTATGCTCCTTGCTCACTTTTTTTACATTTCTTTAATTTTCAAAAGAAAATGAAATTTGAATTATAAATTTTATAACATTATCTTACAGCTTATTAAATTCTGTTCCAAATCACCTATTATTTTTTTAAATTCTTCCCACAGATTTCTAGCATTTACTCAAAATAAATTCGGTATCTCACAATAGGAGTTTTTCCTCTAATAACATATGTATATAGATATTAGTTTTGTCTGACGAACTATATATATTCGGTATCATTTCCTAATATTATTTTTTTAATGAAATAGGTCTACAGGAGAAACCACTTTAAAAAAACGCGTCAACAGTATCTCAGAAGTGACGGAAAAATTTATTGTACTTTTAATTATATCCCAATAAGAAATGACAATAGAATTGTCGATTTGATAATTTCGATGTCGAATCGACACTGATTTGATGGGGAGTTTAATTTATTATCTTTTTCTAGATGGAGGGACTAAAAAGGTATAAAAATCATCTCCATTTTTTAAATAGAATTATATTACTTTTTTTTACAATGTGATCCATTAATCTGCATACAAAAGTATTAAATAAACTTATCAATTATAAAATCAATTATAGTTTAAGAGATATTTTATACTTTGTACTAGCACATTTTTGACATAAAATATTAAGTATTTCGTATTAATTTTGTGATAATTGTATTCTAATACTTTCATGAAAATAAATGAAAAATAATGAGATAAATCAAATAATATAAAAAAAATATAGTTGCTTTAAAAACAATGTAAACCAAATAGATACTTTTTTAAATAAACAATTATGTGTTTTCTTTATACCAATTGATTCATCTCATTTTTCTATTCATAAAAGTATTAAAGTATTTTATTATTAAGAAATTAATAATTTACGAGACATTTAATATTATATATCAAATCTGATTGAAGTCAGATCTAGAGGATGAGAAATTGCTATCTTTCTATCGCCGTCGAGAACTTTTAAGTTTTAAATGAAGTGCTGGCAGAGTCATTCTATCTCGAGCAATATATCCGATCATTTTGGAAATTTTGCATTGAGCTCATTTTGGTATACGATGTATAATATAATTTATTCGTCATTATTTCTATTAGCCTGATATGCACAATGAATTGAAAGATTTATCAAGAATTGCAACATTGTATTCAGACTGCGGCAACTCCTCGTGAATCTTTTCATCCTTAGCCAATTTCTAACAAATTCTCAGTGCGAATTCATTGATTTTGCTGAATTATTAAAAAAATAATGAATTTTAATAATAATAATAATAATAATAATTGACAGTTTGTCAGAGTTTGTTGATGCAACCTACGATCACGACATCTGCAATCTGCCGTCATTGTAAAAGATTTTTTTAGTCGTTATGAGTTATCAGAAGTTTCGAATAATTGATTTCTTTCGAATAATGAAATTCAATTTAAAGATCGAAAGATTTCATGCAATTATGCTCCTATTTAAATATTTTACATCTGAGGAGTCCGCCCAAACATCTATTATCAAATTTCCAGCGGAAAGTATGGTTGGCATCATTAAGCGTTCAATTGATTTGAAATCTTCATTTTTGGAAAATAAAATGAATCATTTCCTTTATTCGTATAATTACACATTTTATGATGCAGCTCCAGAACAGAAATCCTCTCCTGCAAAAATTTTTTTCAAACGCAAGTTCAGAATTCCATTTGAATCTTTTATTTTCATGATTTTTTTCTCAATAGATAATCCCTTTTACTCAATGACAAAAGGAAATGAATATAATAATTTGATTTTCACCATGGTGTTAGATCATCATCTTTTTGCTGCAACCGATTATTATTAAATTGTTTAATGGAAAACTACCTATTCCAAGAATTGATAGTTAATTGGCTTTACTATGGCTTAAGTCAGCTTTGAAGAAGAGTACTTCATGCGACACAATCAAATTTGGAATCGAACCTTCTTCACTAGATAATTACTGGATATAGGTCTAACGTCGAAGATTATTCTTTTACATTGGACTACTCTTCCTCAAAACTGCTCGAGAATTCCGAGAATCTTGCTAGCGCATATATTCTTGCTGATAGTGTTCTCTTCTTCAGGCGAGACTGTAGATTTATCTCCTACTTCGAATGAAATTACAACTGTGATTAGACTTGATTAATACCAAACTTCCATACTCCAAGAATGATATCCGACGCTTCGAATATTTCTTAAAGCAACCTCGTCTGAGTTAGAAAAAGAGTCTTTATCGAGTCAGAAGGTTCCATCCTAATTGATTTAAAGAGGAATGTAGCGATACGCGCTTAATCACAGCATCGATTAAACGCGTTCGCCTGTTGCTCTTTGAACGAATGTATTTTATTTGAAGAACTGAATTGTTCCAAATCTATGGAATTTTCTCATATTATTCTAAATCAATAAACTTTCGTTTCATTCAATATTGAGTCGAACGAATTTCTCAAACTTCACGCTACTCAAGAACTCATTGAAGAAACTTAATGTAGTCGGATTTTTCCTTCTTTATTTATTGAGGCCGAGTAAGTATTTACTATTCCTGCATATAACTTCTTGTATTCACATCCTAATATTTATGATGAAACTGATTTATATAATAGATAAAAACACAAAATCGAGTTTATATAAAAGAAATATAATTTTGAATTTAGAAAATATAAAAATTCTTCAATACTGATTAAGGCGAACAATTATAATTTACATCAATATTAAATCTTATTGATACATAACGCAAAATTAAAAAAGTTTTTCTAAATAGAAATATAATTATTATTCATATCATTAATTATGTAATAATTCTAATTTGTTACAGATTCTTTATGTGTTAAATCAAATGCAACAACTGATAAAATTCACATTTATATTTACCGCAATGTTAATTGACTTGATGATTATATGTTATTCTGGTCAAAGATTAATGGATGAAAGTCAGGACATATTTTATCGAGCGTAATATTTATTTTATACTTTAATGATTGTAAGAATAAATTTTGAACAAAAATAATAATATAGTGTTCCAAGCACATTCGAAAGATTTATTAAATGTAAACTTTTTTGTTCAATTTTAATTTAAAATACTTTACATAAAACATAATTTAAAAAATATATAAATAAGTAAAAAAAATTATATTTAGTGGAGGTCGATCTTGATTTAACTCTCAAATTCCATACTGATGCGAATTAGCACCAGAAAAATTTCAAACTGCTGTCATCTCTTGTCAAATTAATGTACATCGCTCTTTCACTACGACAAATTTGTTTGAGAGAGAGGGGAGGAGGAAAAGAGGAAAGGGGAAGGGAGAGAGAGAGAGAGAGAGAGTTTAACTCCGAGCATTTTCATTTCACTATTAATCCCCTTGCCACCAGATATCAAAATTATTTATCTTTCCCCAGACATGGTTCACTAAGATCCGTGCAGCTTTCTCCTACACCTCAGTAAAATATTTCAATTTTTTTCTTGTATTAATCAAAATCTTTCCCTTTCTGTCCATCTTTCACTTCACGTTTCATCGCATCATTCAAGATTTTTTAAGTAGGACTGATGGAACCGTTCCGTGCATGCGTGCGTGCGCGAGCGTTGCGACATATCTTATGTATACATTTTTAAAGTACGATTATATCTATATTGCTTCCTCACTTATTGCCTCTCTGTCTATGTCCTGGTTTTTGTTGCTGGTAGACTTTGTAACAGCAGTTTTACTGATGTCTAACCATTTGCAAGCAACTATAGTCTATTGTACCATATTTTACTCTGTTAACATCTATTTATAGAGCCTATTTATAGAGCCAATAAAGTAAATTAAATTATATTCGTAACAAAATTAACGTTTAAGGACGTAATAGCCAAATTCGCATCAGTGTGGAAGTTATGGATGCGAAGTTGTGGAATTTGAGAGTTAATAATTTTTTGTGTGAATTTTTATCATTTCAATTCAAACTACGTCGATTTGTTGGTTTTAAAACGCGGGGTCTACAAGTTGTAGTGGTCGTAGAATCTTAAAAAAAATTAATCAATCACAGTTAAATATAAGAAGAATCGATTATGATTAGTCATCTTCTACGATTCAAAACTGTAGGTCCCATATTAGAGACTGAAGCTGGAACAATTTCTTTGTTAATTTTCGTTTAACAAAATATAATATAATGTAAAAATATAACTGAAATATAAAGTATTAACATAAGTTAATTATTTTAACTCTTGTTAAATATATTTAAAAACAATTTTTTTTTCGAAAATTTAAAGTTAAAGGTGATTATGACTTACAGATATGCTGCAGAATGGTACAAATTTTCGCCTCGATTAAAATCTTTGCTGATGATGACCCTTTACAGAAGTAATATTCCATGTGGATTGAAGGCAGGTAACATGATTCCGTTATCCATCGCGACCTATGCTGCGGTAAGTAAAATGCGCAAAGATATATAAGACTGCCTTTTTATAACACACACACACACACACACACACACACACACACACACACACACACACACACACACACACACACACACACACACAATTGGCTTTTTTTATCAATTATCTAAAGTTAAGTTTTCCTTTGTTTTAACTTTGTGTTATTTTCCTACTTGTATGTTTGTCATTTAAACATAATGGAATAAGGAAATGAATGACAAAGACAAAGCATACTATATGTTTTTTATTTTGCACTTGTGCAGTTAGAACATAAATGGAAATTGAAGAAAAACTTGACTTGAGATAAAGAAATCTGAAATAGACACAAAAACTTGACTTGAGAATAGAGAAAATATTTTATCTTAATAATAATAAATTATGGAAATTTAACTTCATAATCCATGTAAGAGTTTATGTACTATTTTGTTATTTATACATATTTAATATATAGAATACAACTATATTCATCCATTTCTCATGATATTGTTTATGTTTCTGAGCAGCGTATACTGAATATTTAAAAATTATACTTGTGCTTTTAAGAAATAGTCATGATTGTATAAATTAGTTATAAAAGCACAGTTGCAAAAAGATATTGTTTGTTGCTGTAAATTTTGTATTACATTAAGAGATTAAAAATAACGGAATCCCGCTCTAGTTTTAGAATATTTTTCAGCATCATTGATGCATAGCGATATATAATAGATTACAGATTCATGCATTCTTAAAATTTTTATTTACATTTTCTTCATGTTTAGAAATCAATTTTCTGAATCTATTGCGGTGAATATGTCGACTGAACGTGTGGAAAAGCGATGTGATGATATAATAAAATCACAAAATGATGACCGATTATATAGAGGTTTAGTACTCACTAATAAAATGAAAGTTATTTTAATAAGCGATTCAACAACTGATAAAAGTGCTGTTGCAATGGACATTAATGCCGGTAATTATATTATTTTGCTATTTTACTCGATATTAGTGATTTTCATAAGAACATTTTTAAAATCATTTTGTGCATATTATAAATTATAACAAATACAGGCTGCGATCGATTTGGACACGCTCATACGCTTTAAACGCTTGTAATCATTATTCTGTCTTTATCGTTCGTTAGACATAAAATAAGAATAGAAGTATTGAAAAGCGCTGAAAGCGTCCAAACCGCAGCCATATAGAGAAAATCGAATTCGGATCTTATGCATTCCGTGCGATTGTTCTATGCCTTTAAATTACGAGGTTAATATTCTGATTTTTTTTACCGTCTATGTATATTTTTCTTAATCACTTTATATTATTAATATTTTTTTACTTTTAACTGTATTTTATAATGTGATGGAACTAACATATTTTTATTAATAATCAAATTATTAATCAATTCAAAGTTTAGAGATAAAATATGTGTTACAGGCTATATGTGCGATCCAGATGACCTACCTGGATTAGCGCATTTTTGCGAACATATGTTGTTCCTAGGAACGAAGAAATATCCTCAAGAGAATGATTATAATATATTTCTGTCACAGAATGGTGGTACGAGTAACGCATCAACACATTTAGATCACACCACCTATTATTTCGATGTAACTCCCGAGAAATTAGAAGGCGCTTTAGATCGTTTTGCTCAATTTTTCTTAGCGCCTCTTTTTACGGAGAACTTGACTGAGCTAGAACTAAATGCCATAAATTCAGAACACGAGAAAAATATAGCGAATGATATATGGCGATTTGATCAATTAGACAAATCATCTGCGAGCTCAGATCATCCGTTTTCGAAATTCGGCACAGGAAATAGAGAAACATTAGACACAATACCAAAACAAAAAGGCATTAATGTTCGAAATAAACTACTAGAGTTTCATGAAAAGTATTATTCTGCAAATATTATGTCACTGTCTGTTCTTGGCAAAGGTACGACGATAATTTATTGAATCTAAGTGATTTATGATTAGAACATTTGAAAACATTACTATACATTATATTAACAAATAAATTTTTTATTTAGAGAGTTTAGATGAACTTGAAAATATGGTAGTGGATCTGTTTTGTGAAGTACGAAACAAGGAAATTGAAGTTCCAATATGGCCTGAACATCCATTCAAGGATGAACATTTCCGCACTATGTGGTACATTGTTCCAATAAAGGATACAAGAAATTTAGACATTTCGTTTCCTTTACCAGATATGCATCAACATTACCGGTCTTCGGTAATATAATATACTTTTCTTTTGGCTTTTAATACTTTAAATGAATATTATATCTTATTGTTAATTCTTTTTTTAAATATAATTACAAAACAAAACATTAAAACGAAACCAGTTATTTTCCGTAATTTTTTGAATACGAATCCGTTTTTTAAATTGTTTCATCACATTACAATTTTAAGAAATTGACAGTTAAATTAAAGTTATAACAAAGAGCTATTTTTAGATATTTTGTTATATTAATTATAATATGTGACGTGCTAGTACAATTTCAAAAATCGGAATCGATATTTAGCGTTCTAAATTATGGGAATGAGTTGCTTCGTTCCAGTGTTCAAAAAAAGATCAATTTTTGTCGAATAGTGTTTTATATACTCACATGCATACACATACAGTGTTTCACACACACACGCACGCACGCACGCGTACACACGCGCGCGCGCGCGGTATTTAATAAGTTTTGACAAAACGCTGATGTGTTGAACAAAGTGTCTATACATATAATCGTACAATAACTTTAAGATATTTTAAACATCTTTAAAAGTTTTTTAAGAAATATCTTTAAGATATTTTATAAAGAACTCTCAAGGAGATCTTAAAATTATCTTATGTTATTGTTTGTAATTTTACCCTCTTTCGGCTATCTTTAAAAATTAATATCTCTTGACTATCATGAAAATTGCAATATGGTAGAGGACTTAACGACTCAGTTTAGTTCGTTCTACCTGCGCATGAAATATTTTGCAGTCATTCGGGGATATATATATATATGTGTATATATATATATATATATATATATATATATAAAATATATATATGTACATACACACAGGGTGTCTCATTTTAATTTCCTCAAGCAAATATCTCGAAAAATATGGAAGAACAATGTTTCCAATGAAAGTGGAACAGTTTCGAGGGGAACATATTTTGGTCATGTTTTTTTTTCTACGTGAAGGCATCAAAAAGATATGAAGATCAGCTTCATTTTTTAAAATAGAATTGTAATTTTTTTTTATACAATATGATTTCCTTAATTATTCTGCATATAAAAAACTAATAGTTTACGAATTATTTAACATTTTATGTCAATATGTGTCAAAATAAAATGTAAAATAAAATGTCTCATAAATATTGATTTTTTGATATCACTACCTTAATACTTTTATATCAGAATAATTAGAAGAAGCATATTGTGTAAAAAAACATACAATTCCATTTAAAAAGATGGAGATAACCTCTATATCTTTTTGACGTCTCCACGTAGAAAAAAAAACAACATGACCAAAATACATTTCTCTCGAAACCGTTCCACTTTTATTTGAAACATTTTTCTATATTTTCCATATTTTTCGAGATATTTGCTTGAAATTAAAATGGGACATCTTGTATATGTGTGTATGTGAGTATCATGTATGTGCGCATGCGTGTACCTATGTATTTTTTTACATTTATTGTTAATTTGTCAATATAGCCTGAACATTACGTTTCTCATTTGCTTGGACATGAAGGAGAAGGCTCATTATTATCGGCTTTGAAAGCTAAGGGATGGTGTAACTCCTTAGTATCCGGACTACGTCCTGCCGCCAGAGGCTTCAGTATTTTCAATATTCTTGTCGATTTGACTGAAGAAGGTATTAAGCATATCGAAGATATTGTCCTACTGGTGTTTCAGTGTATCAATATGCTTAAGTTGAAAGGACCAATCAAATGGATTTACGATGTAATTAACGAAATAAATTATAATTTTATGTAGAATGTTCGGAAAATTATGCTATCACAATTTACCAAACATTTTGTACTTCAATCATGTATTAAATATGAAATAATAGCATTTTGTACATTTGCAGGAATATAGAGATATTGACAATATAAACTTTCGTTTTAAAGAAAAGTCTTCGCCTCGTACTTATGTGAAATTTACGGTTCGATCGTTGCAAGAATTTCCCATGAATGAAATTTTGTGCGCGCATCTTGTTAATCCTGAATGGCGACCAGACTTAATCGAAGAAATAATGGGATATTTGATTCCGCAAAATATTAGGATTCACATAGCTGCAAAAGCATATGAAAATATAGCTGATGAAATTGAAAGTTGGTATGGCACTAAATATAAGAAAGTGAAGGTATCCAAGGAAATAATGGACATGTGGAACTCCCCTGGCTTTAACGATGATCTGAAATTGCCTCCCAAGAATGAATTTATAGCAACTACATTTGATATTAAGCCACAAACTAACGTAATTAAAAATGTCATTTTTTGTAATATTAATTCTTGATTGTGATACTCAAAGCAAAATGAAGCATAAATTATATCGTGAAATTTGATATGAAATAGAATTTAATTAATTAGAGTAACTTAAAATAAATTCTATCTCTTTTACACATGTATAATTTTCATATAATAATACATGTGAAGTGCATTTGAATATATATTTCTATACTAACTTTACAAAAATATATGTCGATATTTAAAGATTAGTTTACAGAACAGAAAACTAAGAGATCGTGATATAAATAAGAAAAATAAGATGCAATAATTTTAGTTTTGACTTGTTTTTATACATGAAATGGTCCTTTGCCTTATCATATTTGATCTCATTATGATATTTACATATCATTGTATATATTAACAAGTGAAATTTTACAGATTGAAAAGTTTCCCATTATTTTGGAGGATACATCATTTGTAAGACTTTGGTATAAAAAGGACGATGAATTTCTTGTACCTAAAGCAAAGATGATCTTCGATTTCTTCAGGTATGTATTAAGTGATTGTGAAAGATATATTGCTGCTCTAATCGAATATGTAATACTGAAATATTTTTAAGTGTAATTTGGAATTTCTGGCAATTTAAATGATTTTTATTATTAATTTATAATATGATGAGATTAGTATTAATGTGCATCCGAAATAATATTAATAAGTTGGTTATTATTGAAACCATTTAAAAAAAATTAATTTAATTTTGCAATTATGATTCTTAAAATATTGTTATTTAAAGATGAGAATGAAATATAATTTCTTATAACAAAAAAATATTTTCTATTATGCACAATGTTTGTTTTGTTTCTAATTTATAGCCCATTTGCCTATATGGATCCTCTTAGTTGCAATTTCACTTATATGTTTATTAAGCTGTTTCGTGATTCTCTTAATGAATATACATATGCTGCTGATTTAGCTGGTTTACTATGGGAACTTAATAGTTTTAAATATGGAATAACAGTGAGTACATATATAATAATAATAAAATGTAATGTATATTATTTAAATAAATTTGAATGTTTATTTGAATAAATTATTATTCAATTTGTTATTAATATTAATAATATTTAAAACAAATGTTATTTCACATATATATATATATATATATATATATATATATATTTATATATATATATACATATATCTTATATTTAATAATGATTTTTATTTTTATTTATTATTATTTTATTTTTTTTTTATATATTTATTTTTTTTAATAAATATTTTTTTATATATATATATATATATATATATATATATATATATATATATATACATAAATTGC
>Ga0157364_1006727_pt1 | contig 11851 bp, 9 predicted proteins | sample AttsexASBM2_FD_111476 | JGI IMG/M metagenome (GOLD analysis project Ga0157364, IMG submission 111476) | Fungus gardens microbial communities from leaf cutter ant in Ribeirão Preto, State of São Paulo, Brazil - Atta sexdens ASBM2 | ecosystem: Host-associated > Fungi > Mycelium > Unclassified ...
ATATCACATGACTTCCAGGTCACGTGCCTATTTCCTAACCCTATGTCCGTTGTAGACTAATAATTATCTAAGGTCCTAACCCTAACCCTAGTCCAAGTCTGTCCACACTCTCGTACTATAACAACAAGGGGATCTGTAGTACAAAGCTGATACAAGAAAATAGTATGTAGTATGTCCACACAAGGTATTATGTCTGAAATGCACCAGTGGGCTTTGGTGCACACAAACAACTAGAATTTCTCCTTCTGGTTGGTATACCTCTTATATCTAGGGTTTGGCAATATCTTCTTGACTAAAGAGTAGTATTACTCTTTGGTCGAGGATGAATAGAGAGTAAAGGAAAAGAGGGCTTGGTGTTGAGCTGTCTTTGTAATGGTAATTGAGTTCTAATGTTATAATCTCAAGACTTTAGAATGGGTCAAGAAAAGGAATCTTGTATAGAGTTTATACAAGAGAACTCGATAGAGAGCTCTGTACAGGATTGTCTGTACAGGATTGTCTACCTTATATACTAAAACTTTGTGGTCTATGCTAACTACTTCTAGTCTACCCTAAACAGCCATGTGTTTGCCTTAAGGTCAACATATGTTAAACATGCTGTATATCATATGCAAGTCCACCTGTCCAGAAATTACATCCCCATAGTAATATTATCTTCCAATTATACAAGTCTACCTTCTATGGTAGCCACCTTTCTCACAATACGTCTTATGGCAGTGCTGTAACTATCTGGGTATTCTGTCTTCCATAGTGGAGATACTCCTATTCAACTCAGTCTTCTATAACAGAGTTATCCCTGTTAGTGTCTCAACACTGAAATCTTTGCTTGGGATAATAGGGGCTTTACCTCTGAAACTCTGAGTATCTTCTATAATATCTGTTTGTATATAAGACTAGTAGTTACACTGTAATTCACTAGTCTGATAATCAATGAAAATAATTCTTATTGAACTTGATTTCCAGTGTTCAATGATAACATACCAATCAGCACTCACTCCCATCTTGGACTTCTCCCTATTATCTGAAATTACAACCACATGGCAGACAGATAGTGCAGCACATAAGCTGAAGCCAAGGTCATTCCACAAGTCTGCACAACTCCGAGTTCATTTTGTGGACTTCTATTCCAGTGTGAACTACACCTAACATTGTATAACATCATTCTTCTAAAACTTTCTATGCTTTTCTATGTGACATGTGACTGTGTGATTGTGACCATGATCTTGTCTTGTGACTGATATGTAATAGTATGACAGTGATGTCACATTAATCCTAACTCTAAGTCTCCAAAATAAAAAATAAAAGAAAAGAAAATAACAAATATGAAAAGAAAACATAAAATAGTTAGAGTCCACTGTCTTGAACTCTGACAAGAAGGTTCAAGAATAATGATGTCATACAACATGCACAACACATATTGACCTTATAGCTAACACATAGTCATTTAGGGTAGGTTAAAGAAGTAAAGTACAAACTATCAGTAGTTAGTATATAAAGATAGATATATTGTACCAAGAATTCCATCAAGTTCTCTTGTGTTAAACTCTAATACAAGATTTTTATCTTATTGTCCAACTCTAAGGACTTTGAGTTGTAATAGTAAGCTTTCTTTGAAACTAAATCTACTACTATTATTACTATGTCAAACTCTACTAACTATCTCATATCCATTCAAACATATCTGATCTATTATGGATAATATTTTCCTAATATCTGATATACCCAAAACACCTGTTGAAGAGAATATCTTTCTTTCTATTTACTTATACTCTTCTAGTATAGATATACTTAGTTCTATTTCATGTTCAATCACTCTATAACTAATCACATGGTTTTCTCATGATTTCTATGAAGCTCAGAACTCTATTTCTAAGAACTTTAGTATACTCAGAGTAGTTACATGTCTTCTTTAATCCTCAGATATAATCTTAGTTACTGAGTACTGGTATTTAAGATGTAAAGGTACTTTATAGTTTCTCACCTTGAAAATTAACTAGTATAGTGTAGTGTACTGTTCTGGGTGCCTATGCTCAAAAGTCTGGCTTTCTTTATGTTCAACTTCTTATGAATACTTTCTTCCTAAATATGACTACTGTAATATGCAGAAGTATAGCATATTACTGAAGTCAAGGTTGTTTAGAATTTATATCCATACATATTGGATAATATTCCTACACTCCATCTAACATCTTCCATAATTTTCCTACAGATAGTTTCCTCTTCCAAACATATTCCTTATCTAATACTAACTTAAAAAGTTTTACAACAAAGTTGACACTAATAGTCTTCTATCTTATATTTAATACAGGAAATGAATGTAAATTTTTGAGAAGCAAGTAATAAAGAAATTTGACTTGCAAGCATAGATTATAAGAGCTGACATATTGACTAATATATCTGGATATTTGGGGCTACTAATAGCTTTGCAACACCAGTTCCAGAATTTTCTAATATCTAGCATGCCCAGCAATCTTTATGTCATAATGAAGAAACATAATATGCTACTACAAGTCTGAGATATCAGAGAAGTAGATCTTTTCCTAAAACAGAAGTAACCTGTCCATCTCTGACTATTCTGAAGACTGTATTGATTTGGAAGCTAAATAATGAGATTACCTAGCTGCATAGACTACTGGTTCTTTTTGCTGACCTATTCTACTTCTCTAGCAAATATATATGAAAAGATTATGTTTCTCTTCTTTGAATGCTAGTTTTTCTATTGTCTATACTACTAAATACTTTGGTTTGAGCAATACCATGTTTTTATTATCATGTAAGCCATTACTATGGTCTGGTCTTTGAGACAGTTCATCTAGCTTACCTATAGGCCTACTCAGACAGTAATATAGAACAAAACCAAACCCTACTAGATACAACAACAACTGCTGTTATACCAGAAAAACATTTACAGCAAAATAATGATATTCTATTTGAGTCTTCTAAACTCAAGAGATAATGTGGTAGCTGTTGAGCAAACTAGACTTTGGACTTGGAGTTTATTAGAACAGACTTAGCAGAGTATTGTGAAATGCCTAGTTATCTAATGCTCTAGCCCACATGTGTACAGGGGCCACTCAGTGATAACCAAAAACATGCTATAATATGGTTTTCTAGAGAGATATAGAAAAAATGATGTTACCTACTCATAAAATAAATAGAAACACTAGAATTATACTAGAGAGCAATGTTACCTACTCCTGAAAAGAATAAGAATATGAGCAAGAACAAAAAAGTGAAAGATTAAAGGAAGAATAGACTAGGAAGTAACACATGAGTAAAAGTAATAGGTAGAAATGCTAGAAAAAAAAGAATCAACACTCACTGTTATATTGGTGTTATACTAGAAAACACTTTCACAAAAAACCATACTCTTACTAAGTTTTAAGTAAGTTTTTGCTTGACAGATAGTGTAATAGCCATTAATCAAACTAGGTCTCAAGAAAACAAGGTCTTTTAGTATTACTTGAAAAGTCATAAGTGCCTAGGAACTCTAGATGATATTTGGGTAAGATATTATATCACTACTATATATACTATAGTAGAATGGTCAAAGCACATGGTATATGCACTTGACCAATAAATATCTACAACTGTAGTATTACTGTAGTAAACTATACAACAGAGATCAGGATAAGATAGAGGTAGTTATCAGTCTATCAGGAGCTAGTATAGGTAATGATAAGCCTAAAAGTGTAGCTAAGCCTCTATAGAGTATATCTGGACTTACAATATTGCTAATATTCCCTAACAGTCTTTAGAAATAAGAAGTATTATTGCACTTGTGAAAAACTAGTTATGAAGTATGGGCACTTGTAAACATAATTGGTATAGCCACAAACATTTAAATAATAGAATAAGACAGGAACACAATAGATTAGAAGCCAGAGAAGTTTAGACTAGGCTTGCAAGTAGAGGTAACTGGTAGGAATAACTAAGAAGGAATGGAATTAGTACTCATGAGTAGGAAACAACTATCAGGCTAATGTTGGGTTACAAATAGAGAGAGAACCATGTGCTTGTGAAATCTCAGCAGTCTTTCCTATAGTTTCAGTTTCTATTCTCTATTTTCATTCTTTGTATTTTTAGACTAATATATAAGCTATAAGTAGAGAATAGTAAGAAAGAAATTTCCCATTTAAATTTCTCCACTTGTAAGCAGTTTAATTTTTATTTTATTGAGATTGAGTAAGTATTGTTAGTATCTTCTATTACTTTTGGATAAGTTTTAGAGAGTTCTAATAGCTTAGAAAAGGTTAGCAAAGTGAGTATTAGCTGGTATCTTCAGTTGTAAGATTTAACTTGAGAAGTGTCTTTGAGATACATTACTGTTAGAATTGAAGATAGTGAACTTTGTTTATTTTCATTTCATTTCATATTTATATTTTCCATTTATATTATTTTTGTATTTTGAACTTAGAGTTAGAATTAGTATGATATTATATATGAATATTACAAATTGTTATATGATACTATTACAAGTCATAATCATATGATTACATATTATAGAAGGATATAGAAAGTTCTAGAACAATGATGTTATATCACATGTGAATAGTATATAGTATACATATTTTCTAGGGTAAGCTAAGTTTAGTATAGCATAGACCATTAGTCAAGTATATATAAGATAGACACTTTGTAACTAAAACTCCATTGAGTTCTCTTGTATAAATCCTATACAAGGTTATTTTCCTATGTTACAAACTTTATTTAGCTTGTATCTCCATAACCAGTAGACTGATTTTCACAAACTAAGTTATGCTAGAAAGCCCTGAATAAGGGCTATCTGCACATATGTGGGAGGTACAAAAGAAACAACAAACAACTGAGATATTAGGCCATCAGCAATTGTAAAAGCTTTGTTTGCTAATATTTTATGAATAGCTAGACAGATTTACATGATCAAACTTGCATTGGAAAGTGCTCATCAAATTGTTTCTAATGATATATAATATATCTTATAGTGATAAGTATTTATAGAGATACAAATATATCAATATAGTGACATAATTAGTTATCTTCTAAAATTAGCCTGACAGCTGCTCTGACAGATGACATGATCAAAACTCATATCTAATGGGAGCTGTGATAGAAATAGTGTCACAAACTTCATTCAGCTTGTATCTCTACAACTAGTAGACTGATTTTCACAAACTAAGTTGTGCTGAAAAGCCCCAAATAAGGGGTATCTGCACATATGTGGGAGATACCCCTTATTTGGGGCTTTTCAGCACAACTTAGTTTGTGAAAATCAGTCTACTAGTTGTAGAGATACAAGCTGAATGAAGTTTGTGACATACTCTTTTGTATATATATTTCCATGTCTAAGAGTTGGATCTCAGACTTAATAACATCAATTATTTCTGTTGATACTACTCATGACCTATTATCATTATCTCCTTATACTGAACCTCTGAAATACCATTAAGTTCAAGTATCACAACCAATGAGTAGCTCATTTGTGATATCCTGATTTAACTCTAAGTCTTGAATTGTAACAATGACTTGGGGTATTGTGGCAACCACTAATCACAAAGACTAATAGTAGCATGACAAGTAATTTCTTAGTAGGATATCAAGTAGGAATCACAAGAGAATTCAACAAGGAGTCCCTGATGTATTACTACTCTATTTATACTATAGATATATAGTTCATACTAACAATAAATAATCCTATCCTAATGTCCATGTGTTATTCATACTTCCACCATGTATTAATATCATGTTTTTCATAAGAACACTATGCCCTATATATATGCCTTAACATTATTCTTCTAGTTCTTTCTCCCAGAGTTTAGGCTTATGATTTTATATTATGTGATATGTTATGTGACTGTAGTCACATGCCTCTTTATCATCAAAATACAATAAAAAGAAAAAGAAAAGAAAAATTAAAAGAAAAGATATATTAAATCAAGAAAAATAGATAAAAGCAAAATAAAATTGTTAGTGTCCTAGTACACCATAACATAGGATAAATAGTATTGTTGGAGGCTTTTAAGGAGCTTTGCAATATATTTACCATATTTTCCAAAGGAGTTTGTTACATAGTATAAGACTCACTATTTAGAAGTATGTTAGCTAGAAAAAGCATTTGTAAGTAGATATTATTTATATATTATTAGAATTGAAGATAGTAAACTCTATTTATTTTTATCTTTATTTATTTTATTTTTTAGACTTAGAATTAGGATTTAGTATAATGTTATAGTTATATAATCATGTATTATAGAAGACATAGAGAGTTTCAGAATAGTGATGTTATACTACATATCAATAGTATGTAGTATACATGTTCTTTAGGGTAGGCTAGGTTTAGTATAGCATAGACTATTAGTTGTTAAAAATATAAAGATTGGACTTTATTTTATTTGTTTTTCTTTTCTTTTCTTTTAGTCTATTCTATTTTTAGAACTAGTGTTGGGGATCAGTGGGAGGTCACAGGTCACGGTCACATTGTCACATGATCATGTGCCATGATAGAAAACAGTATAAGATTCTGAAAGAAATGATGTTATATTATATATTATACATATAGTAGTCTTAAGGCAGATGTATAGTCATTTAGTAGTGTACAGAACAGTAGTCTGAGGTATATAAAGTAGACAATCCTGTACAGAGTTCTCTATCAAGTTCTCTTGTGTTAACTCTAATATAAGGTTCTATTCATTGATCAACTCTAAGATCTTTGAGTTATAATATTAGTCAAGTATATATAAGATAGACATTTTATAACTGGAACTCTATTGAGTTCTTTTGTATTATCCAATCCAAGATTGTCTTTTTACTCTTACTCCTGAGCCTAAGTTTGTCAGAGTTCTGAATAATAGACTTGGTTTTATTTTATTTTCCTTTTCTTTTAAGTTTCTTTATTTTATTTTGAGTTTCTTTTTCTTTATTTAGACATAGGCAAAGAAGACAAAATGTGATGTCACATGTCACAGGCATGGTCACATAAGTCACACACTCATGTGACACAATGGAACAATATAGAAGGTTCTAAAAATAATGATGTCATATAGTATGGTTAATATATGTTGGTCTCAAGACAAATATATGGTCATTAGGGTAGGGCTAAAGGAGTATAGCATGGACCATCAGTAGTTTGTATATATATATAAGGTAGACATCTTGTACTTAGGAACTCTATTGAGTTCTCTTATGTTACTCAATACAAGAGTAGTCTTTTACTCTAACCCTTGGACCTAAGTCATAATATTAGAATTCAATAATCATTCAAAAACTGCTCAATACCAAGCCCTCTTTTCCTCTACTCTCTATTTATCCTTGACCAAAGAGTAACACTGCTCTTTAGTCAAGAAGAATTGCCAGACTCTAGGCATAAGAGATATACTAGTTAAAAAGGTGAATCTTAGCTGTTTGTATATATCAAAGCCCACTAGTACATTTCAAATGTAACACCTTTTGTGGACATAATTAATACTTTTTCAATTATAAGCTCTGTGCTACATCTTCACTTGTAAGGTGTTTATACAGGAGAACAGCAGGAATCCTTAAGATCTTGCTTAGAGTAGAATGGTCTTCTTAGACCAAAATTGTATACTCTTTCTTTAGTTTAAAAAGTAGTCAGTAGATGGTGTAGGCAGAACAAGAAGAGGGTCTGCTATTATCTACAGAGATTTTGTTCTTAGAATATGAATTGGAAAGTGAAACCAGCATTGGTTCTACTCTCTCTCTTTACACATCTTCTCTACCAATACCACCACCACTATCATCAATCAATTCTCTCCTACCTTACAACAAAATGAGTCAACCTGACTATTCTGCCATTATTAGGCAATTTTAGGAGTAGATTGCAGTATTAACAGTATAAGTAGAAGGAGGTGGAGTAGAAGGAGCAATGGCAAGCATGGAGGTGGCAAGACCATAAGTGTTTGATAGGACCTCATCAAAGGTCTCAGGTTTTGTGATGGCGTGCAAGCTATATATAAGAATGAAGATAAGAGGGGTGGCAGTAGAAAAGCAGATTCAGTGGATGCTATTGTATATGCAGGAAGGATTGGTGAATATCTAGAAAGAAAATATGTTGGAAGATCTGGAAGAGAGGTTATTGGAATATGAGACAGTTGGAGAATTTTTGGTAGATATAAGGAAAGAGTTTGGAGGAGGAGATGAGGAATTAGTAAAAGTAGCAGAATTAAAGAGACTAGAGCAAGAAGAAAAAATGATAGAGGAATTTGTGCAAGAGTTTCAAAAAGCAGCTAGAGACAGTGAATATGAAGGAAAACTGCTGATAGAAGATTTTAAGAGAGGAATGAGTGGAGTGATAAGGAGAAAGTTAATGAAGGCAGAAAGGCCTCTAACAAGTATTGAACAGTGGTATAAACATGCTACTAATTTAGACAGACATTGGAAAGAAAGCAGGAGAGAGAATGAAAGGTTAAAAGGAAGATGGGAACAGAGGGTATTGGTTCTTAGACAACAGAAGACATAATGGCAACAAGTGCCATGGCCTCAAGTATAGCCAAGGAGGCAGAAAATGCCTCAACAGCAGGTAATAATGGAGTCTGCTCCAATGAAGGAAGTGGAGAGAACAGATGTGGTAATAGTACACTCTCAACAGAGGGTAGGGTTTGCTCAAAGAAACTTATATGCTATGGATGTGGACAGGAGGGAGAGAAGAAATTGTTACAACTATGGGGGATTTGGACACATGGTAAGAGATTGTAGGAACAAAGGAGTAGGAAACAGAATTGGAGAAGAAAGAAGACTAGAATATGGACAAGGGAGAATTGAGGAAGAAAGTGGACAAAGTAATTTAAAAGAGGAAAGAGATCTAATAGTCTTTGATTAGATTCCAGTAGTAATAGGTTTGCAATGCTCACAAGAGTAATAAATAATACATCTTGTTACAACCTCAACAATAGAGATATGCTAAGAGAAGTTACAGTGAAGATAGGATTAGAGAGAATTGATATGTAAGAAGAAGTAACTGTGAAAACATTATTAGATAGTGGAGCAACAGGGTTAGTAATAAGTTTGGAGTTTGCAAGGAAGCAGGGATTCAAGCTGAAAAAAATAGAAAGACCAATCTATATAAGAAATGTAGATGGAACAATGAATAAGAAAGGACTGATAGAAAACACAGTGAAAGTAAATATCTATTACCAAGAACATAGGGAGAGAATGGAGATAGATGTAATAGGAGGTCAGAAGTGGAATGTAATTTTGGGAATGCCATGGCTAGCTCATCACAATCCTGAGATTAAATGGAGGACAGAGAAGGTGAAAATGATGAGGTGCCCAGAAGAATGTGGAAAGCAGTGGAGGCCAAAACAGGGGAAGTCAGAATAGCAAAAGCAGAAGGAAGAAGAAAAGAGAGAAGAAGAAGAAAAGAAACAAGAAGAGAGAGAGGAGAAGAGGAAGAAAGAAAAGGAAAGGAAAAAGAAACCAAAAACAATAGAGATAAAAAAAATAGTGGAAGAATGGGAGATTTGGGATGAGGAAGAAGAAGTGGTGAAGTCAGAAGAAGAGACAAGGAAACTGGTACCAGAGCATTTTCATAAGTGGATTTACATTTTTAGCAAGAAACAGTTAGAAAGAATGCTTACTAGAAAGATATGGGACCACACAATAGAAGTAAAGAAAGGGTTTTTACTAAGAAAGGGAAAAATATATTCATTGTCGAGAGAAGAGAGTGGAGAGGTGCATGAGTTTATAGAAGAACAATTGAGAAAGAGTTATATTAGATCCTCAAAGTTGCCTCAAACAGCACTGGTATTTTTTGTAGGAAAGAAGGATAGTAAGAAGAGAATAGTTCAGGACTATAGGTATTTAAACAAATGGACTGTAAAAAATAATTACCCTTTATCTTTAATTTCAGACATAGTAGAAAATATAGGCACAAAAAAAGTATTTACTAAATTAGATCTATGGTGGGGATATAATAATGTGCAGATAAAGGAGGGGGATAAATGGAAGGCAGCGTTCATGATACTAGAAGAGTCATTTGAACCGACTGTGATGTTCTTTGGTCTAACCAATTCACCAGTGATATTCCAGACCATAATGGATGAGATCTTACAGGACTTGATCAACACTGGGAAAGTGGTGAGTTTTATTAATGATATGATAGTAGGAACAGAAGAAGAAGAGGGACATGATGAGATAGTAGAAGAAGTAGTAAAGAGGTTGGCAGAGAATGATTTATATGTAAAACCAGAGAAGTGTAAGTGGAAAGTGAGAGAAGTAGGATTCTTAAGAGTGGTAATAGGGAAGGAGGAAATAAAAATGAAGGAAGAAAAAATCAAAGCAGTGTTGGATTGGCTAATACCTAAATTGGTCAAGGATATACAAAAGTTTTTGGAGTTGGCTAATTATTATTGAAGGTTTATTGAAGAGTTTATGAAGGTGGCAAGACCATTACATGAATTAATGAGAAAAGATAAAAAGTGGGAGTGGAGTTCTATATAGGAAAAATTATTCAAAGTATTAAAGAAAAGGTTTACTATAGGACCAATCTTAGCAGCTCCAGATTTAGATAAAAAATAAAGATGGAAGTGAATGCATCAGACTATGTAATAGGAGAAGTCTTATCTATGAAGTGTGGGGATGGGAAGTGGAGACTGGTAGTGTATCTATCAAAGTTGTTGAATAAGATGGAAAGAAATTATGAAATATACAATAAAGAAATATTGGCAGTGATAAGAGGATTGGAAAATTGGAGGCATTTATTAGAAGGTGCTAGATTCAAGTTCGAAATTTGGACAGATTACAAGAATTTGGAGTACTTTATGAAAGCACAGAAATTAAATAGGAGACAAGTAAGATGGGCATTATATTTGTCCAGATTTGATTTCACTTTGAAACATATACTAGGGATAAAAATGTGAAAGGCAGATAGTTTGAGTAGAAGACCAGACTTGAAAGTAAGAGCAGAAAAAGACAATGAAAATCAAGTATTTATAAAGGACCATTGGATTTGTAACTTATCTAAAGTTGTAGTAGAGGAACTAGAAATAATGCTATTAGAAAAAATTAAAAGAGCAAGAGAAAAAGATGAGGAAGTAGTTATAGTGGTAGAAAAATAAAGAAAGCAGGAGTAAAGAATTTGAGAGGATATGAGTGGGAGATTGAGGAAGATTTAGTGTTGAAGGAAGAGAAAGTTTATGTACTGAAGGATAAAGAATTAAGGATGGAAATGGTCCAGTTACATCATGATACACTGGTAGCAGGACATAGAGGAAGATGGAAAATGACAGAATTAGTAATGAGGAATTACTGGTGGCTAGAGGTAACAAAAGATGTGGGAAAATATATAGAAGGATGTGATGCATGTCAGAAAATAAAGAATAGAATAGAGGCACCAGTGGGAAAGTTGATGATGAATGAGGTACTGAAGAAGGCATGGATGCATATAACAGTGGACTTTATTACAAAGTTACTGTTAGTAGCAGGAAAGAATGCAATATTGGTGGTATGTGATAGGTTGTCAAAAATAGCACATTTTGTGGCAACAACAGAGGGAACATTGGCAGAGGGTTTAGCAAGGTTGTTTAGGGATAACATGTGGAAATTGCATGGGTTGTTAGAAAGTGTAATTAGTGATAGAGAACCACAGTTTGTGGTGGAGTTAACAAAAGAGTTGAATAAGATATTGGGAATTGAGATGAGGTTGTTGATGGTGTTCTACTCACAAATGGATGGGCAGATAGAATGAATGAACCTAGAGTTGGAACAATACTTGAGGTTCTTTATGGAATATAGACAGTGTTGTAGACACAAGCCCTTAGAGTTGGACAAGTGAATAAACCTTATACCGGGTTGATACAAGAGAACTCGATAAGGAGCTCCTACTCTATCTACCACTATATATACTAGTCTGTCCTGG
>Ga0157364_1006728_pt1 | contig 11850 bp, 6 predicted proteins | sample AttsexASBM2_FD_111476 | JGI IMG/M metagenome (GOLD analysis project Ga0157364, IMG submission 111476) | Fungus gardens microbial communities from leaf cutter ant in Ribeirão Preto, State of São Paulo, Brazil - Atta sexdens ASBM2 | ecosystem: Host-associated > Fungi > Mycelium > Unclassified ...
ATATATATATATATATATATATATATATATATATATATATATTATATGACAGTAATATATTTAGATGGATAATCATAATGATTGATCACAATTTTTATATAATATAATAATTAATAATTAAGTTAAATATCAATGGCGATTATTTCACGGTAAGAAACATATGCAATAAACCGAAAAGAAAAAAGTTTATTAGCGGAACTTCCGAAGATTTCGACGGTAAATCTTCTCAGAGAAGGGAAAGTCCAGTTTATTGGCCGACTGGTCAGGGGTCGCGGTTGATAAGCAGTGATAATGTCTCTCGCTCAGTCTAAACTAGTCAGTTCCGACAGCGATTCGCGTGAGCGAGCTACTGCGCGTCATTGTGGTTCACCGCGACCATATCCAGGTTTCGAAAGTAGGACCTTCAGGGATTCCGGGTGCAAATTAACACTCGAGGAATCCGCGAGTTCGCGAACGAACGGTTTCTCTTTTTCGAACTCGGAGGTGCCTCCGAGATGCGATAGTGAGATATGAGCAAGGACGATTGCTATGTCAAGAAATATGGATACGTGTTCGATAACGTGAGTACCTGTGCTATTAGCCTGGGAGATCTGATTGACGTCTTTGGAATTAGAATAAAAAAGGGTATATATATATATATATATATATATATATATATATATATATATATATATAGAGAGAGAGAGAGAGAGAGAGAGAGAGAGTATTGAAAGAAGAGAATTAATATTCCTAATTTAATTTAATTTCCTTTTTTTGTCTCTAATTATTTCTCTAAGTTTCTTCTTTTTCTAATTTCTTCTTAATTTTTTCTCAACTTTTTTTTTAATGAATTGAAATTATTGAGAATATAGTTTTCATAATAACAATTTGTTATTTATTATTTGTGTTTGTACAAAACAATTTTGCTGAACTATCTAAAAGATTTTAGTTTATAGATATAGATTTGAAAATAGTTTTGCTGAACTACCTAAATAATTACAAATAACAATAAAACCACAAAATATACAATAGATGTCAAATTTAAGACGTTACAGAACTTCTACTGATTTAAACTATATAAAAATAAATATAAAAGAGCCATTAAGAGAGTCGGCGCAATTAATTAACACAAAAATTCAATCAATAAATTCAACTGAAAATACACTGCTTCATAAATTGTACGTTTCAGGTCCAAATTGTGAGCCTTAACAATACAAATGATAAATATATAATTACGATAGATTTATATTCTAGAAAAAAGAAATAGATCTGAATACAATTCGCTGCAGTCACAAATAAAACAAATAGTATTCTTTAATTTAAAACGTTACAAAATAATTATAGACGGTCAAGCATAACAAATATTGCAAAAAATATTAACATTTTATCAAACTCACAACTTGAATGTCCTACATAATTAACAAATATTAGTATTAAAAGATTCTCAAATTTTAAAAAATTAAATAAAAAAATAACGGACAAATAAAAGTCAAGAGCAGGTTAGTAGGGTACGATTAAAATCTATTATCAATTATATTCAATTACGAGCTTCAAATATTTCTCGATTCACTTTTGAGTCACCATTGGTGATCATAAATAATATCTGTTTAAAGTCCTACTTTGACAAACTTCATAATCTCCATATTCTACATAACTATTTTTGATGAAATAATGTTTTACGAAATCGAACGAAGTTCGAAATCGCATATACGAGTCTGAATAATCACGTTATCAGGAGTTATCATTCGCCAATTGTCCAATTTTATCCAATGCTCGTCCAATTTCACGATGCCAATTACATTCGAAAAAACGATTAAATCCCTCATAAAAGGAATCCCATTAATATCGATGTTGTCGAAACGAACGAACACGGTCGATCGCCTCTAATCGGGTCGTTGACTGTCGTTTGATCCTCGAACGAATGCGGTGAAAGTCGCGTAACGAGTAACGTTAACAAGCCCCTTCCCTTTTTGTTGTTAAAAACAAAAAAAAAAAAATAAAAACGCGAGTTGATCTCGAAATGCGATTTCAAGAGGCCATCAGTTATCTCGAAGATATATAGCGACTCGCGAAGTCAATCGAGCACTTTGAAAATTGCAGAATATTATTTAGAACGTTTTATTGTTGTTATAAATCTATATTAACTTTTTCTTTTATGCAACTTTTAAAACACATCGCGATTTTGCGATCAACTGTGCTTTCACCGAGATGTGTATGTTGCTTGTGTCCTCGCAAAAATTATTAATATTATTATATGTCATCGTTAAGTCCGTGTCACACTACGCAGTAGAAATTGATGATTTATCATCAATTAGATATAAGAATTCGACCAGTTAGATAATTTTAATTTTAATTCGTTTTCAATGGCAATAAAAAGGTGAATGTTAGACTAAGAATCAGTGCTATAATTAGTGCGCTGTAAATATTTAATTAAAAAAGAAATTGTATATGTATTACATAATAAAAGAATTCTTTTGTACAATCAAACGCCAAACATTAGTTGTAATACATGTAAAATTTATTTTTTTTTTGATTAAATATTTGGCGCACTTAATTACAATGCGATTCCTAGTAGCCCTCATTATTATTGCTGAAGCATAAAAAATCTAACTTTTTTTAAAATTATTTAATCTGTGATCTGATTGGCTAAGCATGAAAAGCACAATTTTGCCGAAGTATCTAAAAATTAACAAAAATAAAAATTTAACTAAAGAAAATTTTGTTGGACCATCATCATAATAAAACATCAATATAATAAAACATCAATATAATAACAAATTTTGACATTCTAACAACCAGTTCGAAGATTCTACATAATTATTTTCATCCAACAAAATTATTTTCATCTGTATCTAGCTAAATATTTTTAGATACTTCAGTAAAACCATCCTTACGTAATTACATAAAATTTTCAATTCGCAATTCTTAATTATCAATGCGAAGTGTGACATGAACGAAATAGATGACGATGTCTAGATCCATATGGAATCGATCCGTTATATGATGGAGATCAGCAGCGAAATCTCCTCTATCCCTCCAAAAAACCAGATTCCTGAAGCACACGTAATCGCCAGCTTGATTTACTCCTTTCACTTTCACGATCTTCATATCCTGACGCATCTACAATACTGCGTTTCTGTTATTGTCATTGCAATGGCAAAAAAAAAATGAGAAAAAGAACAATTTTTTCCAAATTTTTGTACGAAATTCGTGGTGATTCCTGTCGCGATGGCATAAAAAATGTCTATTAAAAACTCCAGTTTTATATACAATAAAGCATTTTGTATTTATATTAAAACTAATCCTTGTTAAAACTTTTATGTTAAATTTTTAATGAATATAATGTGATCGTGTTATTTGAATATGAGTCAAATTAATATTCAACATTTCTTTCATAGTGTTAAAATAACATAATTTATAAATAAGTGAACAAATAACAAAATTATGTAAATACTTTAAAATGTAAATTCTAAGATAAATGAATAAAATGTGTTAATTTAACATATTATAAATACTAATTTTATTGAAAAATTATACTTCCACAATTTGCTTACAAATTGTGTCTCATTGTTATATTTCTTGTTAATTTTTTGCATAATTTTTGTCACTGTCTAATACATTCACTTATTCTATTGCACAAAAATTTAGGTAAACTATTTGGGATTCTAAACGCTGTTAAGCTCGATTTCACAATATATGGTGACCTTAAAGATTAAAAGTAACAAAGACACTCATGAATGAATTTCATTGATGAATCTATTGATAACCTTTAATCTTTAGGTAACTAAATAAAAATGAAAACAGGCCTTAAAAATTTCTACAATATGTTAAATTCAACACAAATTTTTAAACAACAATAAAAAGTGAAAAGTTAACTAAAGCTTATTGTAATTCGAAAAATATATATTTGAAATAAATTTAAATAACAAATATTCATGTACAGAAAAAAAATTTAAATTTAACACATCTCAAATCACTAATTTTTGTTTGTTTAATTTAATATAAGATGAAGATGTTAAAAAGTAATATTATGTAAAAAATTAACTCAAGAAGCGTAATACTTTGATACAATTTAAAAACAAATTTTATGTTAAATTGATACATTAAATTTAACTAAAATTATATACTATTTTTACATTTTTAGTTTGGACAATGCCTCTGTGATATTTAACATATGCAATATATAGATTTAACAGACACATATTTACTGTTACAAACGAGAAAATAACTGTCACACAAAATATCTGTACCTTTTTATATAAAAATATGTTATTATTACAGTTGTACAGAACGTATTCTTCAATAAAATTAAAATTTATAATATATTAACTCAACACACATATTTCATTTATTCTTGGAATTTATGTTTTAAAACTATATTATTTTTATGTTATTTGTTTATCTATAAATTGGGTTATTTTACTGAGAAATGTTAAATTTTAATTTAATATCAAATATTCAAATAACACAATCATATTATGTTAAATTAAAACTCGAATATTAAAAATTCAACACAAAATAAGAATATGAACCCCGTTTCTAACACAAATACAAAATATTTTTTATTGTGTAGGGGGGAGGGTATATTATATTTTATCTTTTAATATAATTATTTTAAAAGACTAGTTTTAAAACGCGGAGACAAGAAGATTAGCAAAACCTCTAATAGTATTTAGAGTTTAATAGGAATTTAATTAGATCTAATTAGAGTCTAATTTTTACTGCACTCTAGTTTTATTTTTCCATAACGTGTTAGGTCGAGTTTGAATCCAGAAATATGAAATGGTCATGTCAACCGGGTGGTTTTGCAGGATGTTTAAAACCGCTGACAGAAAGAGATAATTTTTATCCGGCAATAAATATTAAAATACCGCAATGTTTTTGCTTTTTTCTGTTCAAACAGCGATATCGTAATATAATATGTTTACAAATAATATTATTTTTATTCTCCTGCACATTTCACATGAAACATTTCGTTAAAATGACGAATAAGAAACTTTTTGCGTTTCTCATTTGTTATTTATTAAGATAAGTTCAGTGTACATCTTTGATGACAGGAAGTTTTTAAAGAAAATTATACAACAAAAACACGCTCCAATTTAACGAAAAAAAATTTTTCTAAATAAAATATTCGAAGAGATTATTTTAATTTTTTGATTTTAAGTTTTGAGTTTAAGAGATCAAGAGTTTAAAAGATTCAAAAAAATGTTATGTCACACTTTACATCGCATTTTTGAGAAGTTTCTGAAAATTGTAGTAGATAAAACTCCAATGAAAAATGACTATCGATTAGATGTCGAATTAATGTCGAAATTAAGACTGTTGACTTATTTCGAAGATTCGAATTTTTTCGGAGCTCCAAAAAATACGTGTGAATGATGAATTCATTTAAGAAATGCTAAAAATATTGTATTATGTAAATGAAAAGAATTAATTAATATATGCATATATTGAAAAAAATGTAATGTTCTTAAACAAGGAAGTTTGGAAGTATTTTTTTATATTAATTTATGTAAATAAGGAAAGATAAATAAAACAATCCAATTAAGAAAATTTAAAAAGTAAATTTATTTTCAAATGAATGAATAAAAAATAGTAAATTAATATGAACGTTTTGGCTTTATTGATTGTAAGTCTTTCTTAACATGAAACAATCATTTTAAGAACGAAAAATCGAGAACGAAAAAAATCCTAAAATTGATGAACGTGATTAATCTTACGTACATATTTTTTAATTTAACGGCGTAATTACGACATAAAAACAGTTCGAAATTTGAAGTATCAAAGATTTTGAAATGTCGAAGCTTCGAATCTTCAAGTTCAAAGCCTTCAAAGCAAGTCATTAGCTCCAGTCGGAATTATTGATGTCGATTCGATATTAATTCGACGAATTATTTCTGGCTGGGAACATTTCTGAAGCTTTCGAGCGTAAAGAAACAATAATAATTATTATGTAAATAAGAAAAGATAATAATTATTATTGTTTCTTTATGTTCGAAAGCTTCAGATTATAATTAATTATTTTAATTTTCTTCTTTATTATCTATAATAAAGAAAATGACATGACATTTACCTTTTGAATTCCAGATGGATTCGCCGTCAAGATTTGAGCTGGCGAAGACAGCGGAGGTGCATCGGCATGGTGCCGGTGAAATCACAGAGATGGGCGAGGTGAAGGTAACCGCGCCGAGCAGCAACGTCGCGACGTCGATGCCATCGACGACGCACCCCAGTGGCAGTGATGCGATGCCCTGCAAGAATGGCGGCTGCAAGGTCTGGAGGAACAGCCGAGTCGGAGGCAGCGAGCCGCACACCGAGAGTCCATGGCACTCGCTCAAAACCATCTTCCTGGTCTCCGTGATCGTGGCGTTCCTCCTCTGGATCATCATCTACACCCTGCTGGACCAGTATCGAATCTTGTGATCGGAATCACCCTCGCTTTAGAAATCCTGCTGTGTCCTCGCGATTGCAAATCGGCGATGAATTCTGCGGCCTCGTGATTTATGGGTGATATCAGAGCTTGATAGCGATCTCGTTGGTGTTGAGATCGCGATTTGTGATCGGATCCACGTGACTTAGTGTTCTCAATTATAATCGCTAGTTTGCGGGTTCTGTGACTCCCCCCAAGTAAACCACATAATAAGAACGATTTTGCTGAAGTATCTAAATATTTAGTTACTCTCTAAAATTTTTTGAACAAACCTCACTTTTAAAGAATAAAATTTGGATTACTCTTTCTAGACTGATTTAATTTTCATTCTTTGGAGAGAATACTTTAGTAAAACTGTAACTAACAGTAATGAATGATATAATTTCACACTCAACAATAAAATGTAATATAACATGTGTTACACAGTAGTTACATTGTTGAACGTGAAGTTGTAACGTTGATGTTACTGACGTTTACTGGGTTGTGACTTTGTGATCGCAATTTATAATTCGATGTTGAATTCTGCGACTTCTTCGTGATTTTGTGATAATCCACGATTGATATCAAGATTGGCAATCCATGCAGCGTGTTTCGCAGTTCTACGTGGTTTACTGCTATTGGGACCAATTGGAGTACGTACCATCTCTATTCTGCATCCCTAATTTTACAACATTTGTGTTACAAATCATGTTTTGCGTTGTGACGATTGCTCATCAAAACGAAATGTGAACAAATCTTTGGAGAAATTCGGAAGGAATGACCGAACGCTCAGGGAGATGTCCTCCCGGCAGCTAAAGGCTTCCATAAATCGGATTGTAATATTGTATATTTCGTACTGTTTTATAAATATTTGGCTCCTGTAAATATTCGAATAAAATACGGCGTTACGCAGTACATTATTAGATTATTCGATCCTTTTATTATCATACTCGAGCAGATTGCGCGCTGAGTCTGGTTGTTAAAAAATTAAAAAGTACGGCAAATCTTCTTTTTACACAGAGTTGTAAATAATACTGAGAGAGACGCGATTCTTAAGAAAAATCTTTAAAAATTGCGCGGACCTTAGTAAATCTACAAATCGTTATAGATCAAAAAATTCGTTCGCCTTTTCTTTTTATGACACTTACGCTAATCAGACAAATAAATGAACGAATGTTTTGATCAAAGCAGCTTAATGACTCCTCTTTTTTGGCCGGGATTATAATAGGCAAGGATCTCAAAACGACACATAATGTAGAGGAGAAAAGGGTAAATTAAATCACTAAAAGATATCATGGGCCACGAGAGATTATATAGACGCTTCGCGTTGTATGGTTACAGAATTCTTCGTTATTTTTCTCTTCTCTTCTCTGCTCTCGAATCAAACAAGTCCCCTTCTTCTCTACACAGTATCGCGATGAAATTGTCGTTAGTAAAAAAATATGACTGCGCACGCATGATCGAGCATGTATCTCGCGAGACAATCACACAGCAACGGGCTCAGCGAATCGCGATTCGCGGTAGACGACAACGTTATCGTTGTTGGGAACAAGCGATCTGAGACAACCAGAAGCCAGCAGCCTCAGTCTCAGTCGCAATCGCAACTGCAGTTACAATTGCAGTCACAATCGCAGTCGCAACTACAACCACAGCAACAGTCGCAATCGCAATTACAATTACAATTGCAACCACAACTACAAGTGCAGCCGCTACCGCCGTTGACGATAACAATAACGTCGTCGACGAACACACGAGATCGAGAGACGGATCCGATGCGACAGCATCCAAGCGTATGGAGATTGCGGGACAACGACGACAAAAACGATGATAACGACGACGACGAGAACGAAGAGGAGCAAGTGGACAACGTGATCTATTCCTGTCCACTTTCGTATGCGGTTTTTATCGGATGAGCGAGTAACGATTGTGCGTATTTTTCAGTTCTCCGCGACGACGGAAAGACGCATGCCACCGAGGATGATCTTAGTCAGCTGGGACAGTTTTCGCACGAAGCTGCTGCTATTTCTGATCGGGTGCCTTCTCATCTGGGCCTGCGTCTTCTTTCCTCTACTCGGCTCGTGAACATTGACTCTTGCTCCTCCTCTTTCTCCTCGTTCTCCATTTCCTTCTTCTTTATCATCCCTCAGACGCGAAATGATGACATCGAATACACTTAAATCGATACGGCAATTCGATGCGGCGACATTCAACACGATCACACATACATACTTTCACGCGTTACATTTGCATATATATTATATATATGTATATATATATATATATATATATATATATATATATATATATATATATATATATATTACGTCCAATATATATAATAACTTTACATTTTTGGTATTCAATATTTACACGTTATATACGTCTAATCATAAATATATTAATTTACGTAATGGCCTTCACGAAGAAGTGTTAATAGCTCATCTCCGAACCATCTTAAAATTCATTTACTTCTCCTTTCTTTTTCTTTAAACAGAAATCGTACACAAAATCATTGCAAAATCTCCATGGCTTTATATATGTCTCCATGATACACACAATTTCAGTATTTTCTTTTTTAAATAATTATCGACGAACGTGTGGGTTTAAGACGGCTTGAAAATGGCTCTTCGGTTGCGAGACAGAGAAGACTTGAACGAATCCGTCTCTGTCGCTCCCGTTCAAGTTCCCGCAATATTTTTTCCGCAATATTACGCAATTACTATATCGATTACTATCCTCCTTGGGATCCGGTCACACGATCGATTTAATCAACCGCAACCCCTTGGAAAGTCCGCGCACGGTCTTCGTCGCGCGATTACGCTACATTTTTATTTATGGAACACTTTCGTTGTGTTAACATATGTCGTTATATGGATGCCGTTGTTCTCTTTTTTTTTTCTTACATACTTACGGTGGTAAATATCTCTCGTTTCTAGTCGTTTGCTCTAGATGAGAATATCGAGTAGCGACTTAATACGGTATACACAGTTTCTATACACAGGACGAGTCAACAGAAGCGGAATCTTTAAGAATCTCCCGTGAATCCGAAGACAAAAAAATATATGCAAAGCAATTCTATCGTGGTCAACTTGAATGTTTATAGATAACAAAACTGTAATTGATTAAAATATAAAAATCGAAATTAATCCACGTTTTATTTCCTTCAACAATTAATAGTAAATATACGGCACAATTTTTTTTTCAAATTCAAAGGAAAAAAAACGTTTCATTTCCGTTGACTCAGCCTGTCTGATCAACGATTTTCGTAACGTGCACGCGATAATACGACCATAACATTTTCTATAATCGATGTCTTACAAATATAGCTTACATGTACTACTAATTTGGCATGTAACAATCGTGACTATGCGTTTATATACGAGTAACTGATACGTCGCGATGAAGGAATTCACATAAATATTGCAAGATCTACCGAATCCTCCTTTTTCCGCACGACGTGTCCAAATAAACTTCATTTATGAATTCTTTTTATGAAAAAACATTTCGTTCAATCTATCTCATTCATAACTTTTAGTTATCTTAAATAATTTTTTTTTTAAATCCGTTGAATTTCTTCTTATTCCTGGATAGACTTCCAACCCACATAGAAGGATCGCAATACCACGAATAAAAAACAGAATAACGTTTAGCCTATCCATTTGAATTAAAAATTTTAAAAGAAGAGAATAAGACGTTCTTGTCTAACCGTGTTCTTAAAACTTAATTTACATGTCTCGACTTCGCATGTAATTCCAAGAGAATATTCCAACTTTTCATCAAGAAAAAATTAACTCTGTTATAGATTGCACAAAGAATTCATAAGCCGGACATGTCATGGAACATCTTGCGTACATTACGCTGTTAGTCACGCGATGGTAATCGATGGGATAAGTTTCCGAAGTGTCTAAATCGTATTTCTAATAACTCGGAATAAATACAAGTGATGATGGATACGATTCGTGTGAAAAACGCCTCGATCAATCGAACGAAATTATCGAGTACGCAAGAAAAGTTAATTAAAATATCGCGGAGCAAGAGTAAATGCATCTGGAATGCCACGATAGTATCTATTACACGAGAGTAACCGAGCAAAATTAAACCGGTATGTTCAACAGAATAAAAAATCAAGAGTGTGTTCTTATATAATCTCTCTCTCTCCTTCAACGTAACTTAATTAATTGTTCTGTTATACGAAAAAGTGATAAAATTTCACGACTATAAAACAATGAAAAACAAACTACAATATGGCGAGAATAAATAAATCTTTGTACGTGTATATGTGTATGTGTATTGTGTGTTACTACGCAATTTTGCGCGAGGAAGATATTTCGAGTTCGATACTCCTGAGCGTCGTTATTAAAATTTAAAAAAAAAAAGGATCTTATATATATTCGCGAACGAGATAAATTTGATATTTCCTAAACGTCGAACATTAGGATAAAATCGTCGTCCAGGTTTGTGACTACGTATAATATTTGGAGTAACAATCAACGCGAAAACGTATTTCACGCGCGAGAAATGTAATACCGTTCCGATATTCCTGAAAGCGTCGAGTTAGATTATAATAAAATAAAAAAATAAAAATTAAAGTCGTTTATATTCGCGGCTTGTACGTCAGAGTGACATGAAACGTTTTCACGTCCATCTCCGTGCAATCCTGCGGCCCAATGACACCGTCGCCGCTGGTGCGCGACGGCACACGCGTCTCCTTGCTTGCGTGCTCCTCGAAGATATCGTTATGGCTGCTGTCCATCATCTTCTCGGCCGTTGGCTGCTGCTGATCCGCTGCCATTACACGCACGATCTTCATGTTCTTGATCGTCTCCAGGGAACGCGACTTGGACGCTTCCGTCACCATCGCCGCCGCGGCCGCTGTAGCCGAGCGGCCAGCTCCTTTAGTGCCGTTCTCTTTGTTGCGACGAGACGAGTTGCGATGCCAACGTTGCTTTTCCCTGGAGCAAGTTCTCCGAAGACTCGGCCGCTTCACCGATTCCGCACTGGCGCTCAAACCCGTAGCTGTATTCAAAAAGACTTCATTAAATAAAGATTCAAGGACAAAGGTTGCTTTCCTTTTAAGAGACAGTCGATACAAATTTCGTTCTATCCTTCTTGCCATTCAATAAATAACAAAGAAATTATATTAATAGTGTTTCCTAAAAGAAAAGAAGCCAGAAACAGGTGTTTGATGATATTCGAATATTTAAGAAACCAGAAAAGAAAAAGATGCAAGCTAAAATATAAAGAACTTTAACTTATGTAGATAAATATTAGGTGTGGGAAAAAATTCGTGGCGTTTTTCCCGTTACATCTAACGGGAAAAACGCCACGAATTTTTTCCCATACCTAATATATAAATGTAAAAATAATTAAATCAGTAATAGTAACAGTATTATTTCTCTCTCTCTCTCTCTCTCTCTCTCTCTCTCTCTCTCTCTCTCTAAAATATATATATATAAATATAT
>Ga0157364_1006729_pt1 | contig 11850 bp, 12 predicted proteins | sample AttsexASBM2_FD_111476 | JGI IMG/M metagenome (GOLD analysis project Ga0157364, IMG submission 111476) | Fungus gardens microbial communities from leaf cutter ant in Ribeirão Preto, State of São Paulo, Brazil - Atta sexdens ASBM2 | ecosystem: Host-associated > Fungi > Mycelium > Unclassified ...
CTCTTTCTGTCTCTTTCTTTGATGTAGATGTTTCCTTAATACAAAAATTTTTTACTACACGATAGTGCATCACTCAGCGCATAACGTGCATAAACAATATTGAGTTATAATATTGAGTTTATAAAATTGAGATTTGAAAACTTTAAAAAAAAGATTTATATCGATCTGCAAATGACGTTTATACGAATTCTGAGTGAAGACTCAATGGTGAATAAAATAATTATGTCTAGCAATAGGTATTCGATCTTTTAAGAGATAGCGTTGCAATATATCAGATAAGGACAGATAAATATGTTTGAGCGAGACAACGATATATAATAAGTATAAAAAATGAATGAAAGATATTACTACTATCGAATTTAGAATTAAAAAGAATCTATTCTATATATTATAAAAAGATAATATATATATATTATCGATCTCGATCAAGTTCGGCTGTCGATTCAGCATCCTCTTAACTGAAGTAGAGAAGAATCATAAGAGAAGATTATTCTTTTATTTCAAAATTGTTACATGTAATAATAATTACTAAAATATTAGAAATAAAATTAGATTAAATATCTCATTTTTTCACTTAAGGAGATGCAAAAGTCGTTCTTTATTATCATTTTCATTCGGTGAAAAGTCTCCGAATTGGATTTACAGATTGCAAAATTGTTATTAAAGAATTAAAGTTCGCACAAATAGGATCTCTCAGTTATACTGAATTTCATAAGAAATTCGAAAAAAGTTAAAAAATTCACTTACTTTTAGCTCGTACAGCTGTTACTTCAGGTATATATTTGCTTATATAAGGGTTTTATAATCTTGAAAATAAGCGTACAGCTGAGATCACATTACTGAAACGAATAGAATCGAGTTTGTAGACTTAAGATTGGAAGTTAAGAAGAAAAGTATTTTCCGAATGGATATAATTCGTTTTTATTTTAAAATTGTCTTAATAATGTTTTAAGATAATATAGTCCTCGGATTGACTTACGACATCTTAAGATTATACTTAAGATAACCTTAAATGTAAGAATCGACTATGAATACCGATCTTTCGTATCGTGAAGTGGTACTGAAATTTTCTTGCGCTGAAACGCAGAAACACAGAAAAGACAATTACTAGACTTTATTAGACTTTATTTCCGTATTTCCGCGCGTTCCGTTTCTATTTTTGATTTTTTTTATATATATTACATGGAGCATAAAAGCTTTTCCGTGGAAAAGCGGAACAAAGAATTAGAAAATATTAATTTTTAACGGTATTATTGATTAAAATGCTTATATTTAATGAATAAGTTGAAAAGATATTAAGCATATTAATAAAAATTTCAATGAATTAAGTGAATTTTTTACAATAACAATTTTTTAAAATAAATACAAAAGTCTATTTGTCACTGTACTGTTCCGCTTTTCCGCAGAAATTGTGCTCCATGAAATATTAAGAGAAACAAACCGGCGATTATTCGTACATACGAGTAAGTATGTAGGTGAGCACATAACTTTGAAAGAAAAATTAAAAAATAAGAAAGGGGCTACGAACGAAATGGATTTCAAATGCTAAGGTTTGATGATGAATTGTGGAGCACGTACAAAAACAAACGTTTCAATTTATCATTAAATTATTATTAATGTTAAAATGCTCATTAAGCAATTAAATTTTCATTATTGTATTTTAATATTGATAATGAGTATCAGTGCGCTCTTCGCCCTAATGAAGTGAACGGCAAAAGATTCACGAAACATTGGCAATAGCACTAGATGAAAACATGACGATAATCCAAATCTTCTGGTGTCTATGAGATATCGATAATTATTAGAAGGGTGGATATGAAATCTATTCTGCCTATAACGTAAGTTTCGATCGATCTGTGATCATTTATTACAGAATCATCCTCTTTTGTTCAAAATTTTTTAGGTGGACGAGAGTCTGTTTATGGGAATCTCCACCTCATTTCTTGCATCAAATTTATAGGTAGTGTCACCAAGGATAGGAGTGGATAGAGTAAATTTCAGTTGTCTCGTATGAAAATTATTATTGCTAGATTTACGATTCTTTCTTATTGTTAGAATTATAACTACAGAGAGATTGTCGCCACGAATGCACAGTGTTGGATAAACGAAACTACTCTTCATTATGCGGACAATGATTGTTTGCGTAAACGAGCGGAAATGTTGTAGTAAACTCATTGCCATAAATGTTGCTACAATATATTGGAAATCGTTTTTGTAAAATATTTAGTCCATATTTTTGTCAATCGAATGAAAATGAAGCGTCGTCGAGCAATCATTGGTATCGCTATTAGAGAGAGTCTTGAGTTAAATTTCTCGATTTTAAAAAACGACATAAAAAGATGCAGCATTAAAAGATTTTTCAGCTATTCTAATGAAATAATTTTTTGAAGTGAGCTCCAAGGGCTTTAAAATGAAAGCATAATACTTTTTTTGAAAATGAAAGCATAATACTTTTTTTGTTAGCGAGTAAATGAAATCTCCCGATACTATGTATTGTGTTCTACTTTGTAATTTTATAATGATAGTTTTAGAGACTGTTGTGACGCTCCTGTTCATGAGTTCGCGCCTTCCAATTCCCATCCATTAGTCGGGTATTACTCAAATCTTGAGTAATATCCAGCTAATCCAAACAAGAAATTGTTTGATGTTTTTCGGTATTTTAGGTCTTAGAAATTGCCTTACTCTAATTTTTTTGGATCGGATTTAACTCCATCTTTACTAATTACATACCCTAAGTAAATAACATCAGTTTCAAGAATTCGCATTTGTCGGGCTGTAATTTTTGCGTATAGAGGGTGAAGTTCCTTGGATATATATGGTGACTATCCTATCCGCTTCGTTAGAGGCGGCAGAGTAGAATCAAAATAATTCGTCCCACTCAACTGATGAGGAGTCTAACAGAAGTTGGTGCGGAGGAAGAGTTGAGAGCTAGTCTAGAGAAGGAGGGGAAGGGAATTATTCTTGAATTAGAAAAAGAGGATGTATAGCATGATTGATCTTAGATTGTAGGATCAGGATTAGATTATGGAGAGGATGGATAAGTCAAGGAGTTGCTATCTGTGAAAACTGATGAATACGAGTCTAAATATTCGATGTTGGTCGGCGATAGCGATTCTATCTGATCTAGCCTCACGGACTCCGTCTGACATGCAGAATTCGTTTCATCATGCTACAAATGCGCACTATAATAGGATCTTACTACCAAATCATCGCATAGTGTGATATAATGTATTTATATAGTGTACTTTATTCGGTTGAGATAGTGTTATACAAATGATTATAAATGCGGTTTCAAACTTGGACACATTTAGTAAACTAATAAAAATGGAACACCATTCGCAGCGGACGTTTGATGAGGTTTTTTGATAGTTCGCGGCGATTCGGCAGCGATTACAACAAAAGTAGCATTAACGCGACAGCGTTTTTCTAAGAGGAGAATTCTAAGATCTAGGAGGCCATTTTATTTGACCATGTCTAGGATTTTAGGAAACTAATAATACATCAAGTCTTATTCTATTAATGAAAATAACAGGTTTTTGATGAATAAATAATTTTGTTCGAATTTATAAAAAGATATAAATTTCACACGGATTGTGATTAACCGTATATATTCGCACATTTTGATAACACAGTTTCTGATAAATTGAAATCTTCGCACTGTGTTAAAAACTTAATTAATCTCTGATTAATTATCTAAATCTCGTTCTTAATAAGCTGTTATCTTGTCGGGCGATCCATACTTCTTGGTATGCACGACACACTGCACTCGTGCATGACTGAGCACCCGTATTGCTGGGATGCGTTTCACGAACACCCTCACTATATCAAAGCCAACACTTGTTGCCTTTGTCTATTAGAAGTTCCAGGATATCTTTATTCCTGTCCAGTTCTTGAAGAGCAAATAGTTCTTGTCAGATGATGCTAGACTCAAATTGATGTACAATGTTGGAATAAGTGGATGTTTAATCTAGAACATGCTCATTAGAATTTTTATATTTATGATTAACGAAATGATATAGAAGAGAATTAGACGAAACTTCATATAGGTATAACATTTTGATATTTTTTAATTGGTTAAATATAATTGTTAATAATATTATAGTGAAATGATTTTGGAAAAGACATTAGACAAGTAATCTGTTTGCAGATATTATCTGCTATTTCTGATGGAAATAATTGGGATGGTTAGTAATTGGTTAACTCTATTTGATGATTTCTTCCTTTGGAACCTTTCTAAGTACTGCTGCGAAATTGACACCTTTGGCGGATATAGTAGTAGTTTCTTGAGATTTTTGATGAATAGATTCTTGATATTAAGTAAAAAAGATTGAGGATTTTCTATAAATTATAAAATAGAAAAGAAAATAGAAAAAAATAGAAAGAAAGAAATCTTAAAGTATTTCTCTCATAATTTACACATACAAAAGTTTCACAAATGATGTCGATATTTTCAGCAGTTGTAAAACTGTCTACATGTGTTTGAATTTGTAAAAAAGATAAATTCACACGGATTGTGATTAATCGTATACATTCGCACACATATACTAACTAATCTAAAATATCTCATATTATTATTATAAACTTCTGCTGTTATCATTGAATATCGACTGATATAGTGTACCTTCCAACAAGCGACACGATACGACACAATGATCATATCATCTTTGTTTAACATTGGCAAACAACAAGGAAGTAATGATCCATTGTGTCATTTGTCGCTTATTGAACAAATCTTTTAGGCATTTTCTTATTATTTTTTAACTAGCCATTCAAATTATTATTTTCAACAATTAAATATTTTTTTCATGATTTTCTTAGCGATTTTTCAATATATTAGATGAAAAATTCATTTTCAGCAAATTTTCAGCAATTTCATTTAAATGTTCCAAAATGTGGATCAATTTTTTCATCAGGAAAATAATTGACTAATAAAAATCATTTACTGTCAGTATTATAACATCTTTAAGCTTCATATACAGTTGAAATGAATAACTTACATATTGCTTGTCAAATGTCAAGTCAAATTTATGATACTCGTACATATCAAACTACACATGCTCCGAACTTTCTAATTTGGCAGAGTTGCGAATGTTTCGAGATGTATGTGTTCATGTAATGTCAAATAATGAACAGTAGTTCTATATTCTGTATGAAGTTTCTGCACTGGTTATGCGATAATGTCCAATTTGATGACAGAATCAACGAAGCAGACTCATGTTCAATATTGCGTGTACAAATATTACGTTGTACAAGGATACAAGATGTGTAATGGTGTTGCGCGAAATAAATGTTACGTATCATAAAATAAAAATCATGAATGGAAATATAAAACATTATGGGTGTTCAATTTCATCACTTTGTGACATCGAGAAAGAATCTTTCTCTTCAAAAAGATTCGGACAATATCTGAATGTAGTACAGTTTTGTTGTAATTTCTGGTTGAAATAAACGATACGGCCTCGACCATCGATGTCAAACATTGTCTCGCTGGGAATAAGAAAATTTTATTCGTATAACAATACATAGGGAGAGATGTGACTATATAGGCGATAGGCAGACACATCATTCACGATGCAGCGCGATGCAGAAGTGAAGCATCGTGATGCTAAATGCATGACGCGACATTAATGTCATATGCACAGGAAACACTAATGAATGCTCTAATGCTCGCTCTGGCGTAGTTCCAATGATCAAGCCAAATGTCAGAAGATTTTAATAAAACATTATATAATATAACGTTATAAAGGGTCTTTCAATAAGGATTTTTAAATGTAAATAAAACAAATTGTGTGTGAGATATCCACTCAATTTTTTTTTTATTTGAAAAAATATTTTATGGCATTAAGTATGGAATATAACGTTGCTCAAATGTCTGCCGCGGCTTCGCTTGGTGACACGTATTCGGGCGGTCCAATTTTCGATGACTTTCTCGCATAAATCTGGCTGAATTTGCTGGATGGCGTTTGTTATATTGACTTCGAGAGTATCAATTGTTTGCTGTTTATTCATATAGACCTGTGATTTAAGATAAAAAAAGGAAGAAGTCTAAAGGCGTTAAATCGCACAATCTCGGTGGCCAGTTCACGTCGCTGCTGTGCGAGATAACCATGCCCTCAAATCGCTCGTGCAGAATATCCATCGTGGCATGCGGTGTGTGGCACGTAGCGCCATCCTATTGGAACTACATGTTATCGGTATCCATATCATCCATTTTAGGCCATAAGAAGTTGCTTATCATCGATCTGTAGCGCTCGCCGTTGACGATTATGGCAATGCCCGCTTCGTTTTGGAAGAAGTATGGACCGATGATTCCGCCAGACCAAAATCCGCACCTGACTTTCTCGGGATGCATTTGGAGCTGGTGTATCTCGCGTGGATTGGTATCGTTCCAAATTCGACAATTTTGCTTGTTCATATATCCATTCATCCAAAAATGGGCCTCATCGCTAAAGATGATTTGTTTGGCGAAATTCGGCATTGTCTATGTCGTTTACTTTAAATTCCTAGGTCAGTTGAATTTTATAGGGGTGCAGACTCAAGTCCCGACGCAAAATTCGCCAAGTTGAAATCGCAGAAAGGCCAAATTTTTGTGAACGACGAAAAATTAATCGCCTCGGGTTTTCCCCATTCTCACGCACAGCAGCGATGTTTTCAGCAGACCTTGCATTTCGGCGACGTACTGGTGTTGGCTGATTATTTATCGAACCGGTTGACTCGAATTTGGCCATCAAACGTCGAATAGTCGACTCGGCAGGACGGTATATAAACATCAATTTTTAAGATAAACTATTGAAAACTGAAAGAATTAAAATATATCCCGCTTCTAAAGTAATCGCCTTGCGACTCTCCTTCGCCCGCCAGGCGAATCTAAAGCGCAAGTTTTTGCTTATCGCTAATCCCCTGGGGGGTCGCGACATATTTTCGTGGCCCACGAGCGCTTGTGAAAAAGATAGCGCTCAACGGATTGCTATGCAGATGGTGTTTCTGCGCGGCTCGTGGAACCGCCACAGACTATTAATGTTTTCGATCTGGAACAGTAGTATGTGATCGGTTTGTAAGGTGAATTTTCGACCTCACAAGATTTTGTGGAATCGTTCAATCGCGATGATGAGCGTTAGTACTTCTTTTTCTAATTGCGAGTAGTGACGTTGTTCTTCCGTGAGGCTCTATGCTATGTGATAATTAGCGCGCTCGTGGCCGTTATAGTCTCGTTGTAGTACTCCATCGATTCTTAGAAGATACATCGGCGACCACTAACATTTTTGATGGGTCATAGTGTTCTAACAGCAAGGGATTAAACATGATGTCTTTGATTCGTTTTATTGCCAAATCATATTGATGATCTCAGATCCATGGAATGTTCCGAGACAACTCTTCTAAGGGTTGCTTGATTTGATGGAGGTGAAGTATGAATTTCTCATAATGGTTTATCACATAGTGGAAATAAAAAGTGTGTTATTGCATTGCACAGGCATTTTTGTGATAACTGAACTCAGCCAGAGATATATGTCTATGGGACTTACGAAAATACTTCGTTACAATTCTCGAATGAAAGTTCTCTGTTGTTGTCTCTGTCATCTCAATTGTGTATACTTACGGGTTTTTAGCGTTTCTGAGAATGCATTTCTATTTTTTACCATCACGTATAGCAAAACTTATTCTCATCGAAAGAGGAATTGTCTGTTCGATGTGCTGGTGAAGATAGTATTAAGTTACGGGATGGAAATATGAGTATGGAAGGAGAGATTGAAGATGGAGAGGTCGAGAGAGAGAGAGGGAAGAGGAGGGGGGGGAAGAAAGAGAGAGAGAAAGAGAGAGAGAAAGAGAATAAAGATTATTACTTAAAAATAAAAATGATCTAAAAATAGTTGAAATGTATTTGAAACAGTCAATCATTATAATAAAAATTATTAACACTTTATGCAAAACAACTAGAGAAATGTTTTTATAAATAATTAATAAAAGATATTTATATAAACTACGTTATTGTATTCATTACTATTGGCGGGTAATAATAAAAAAGAGATTTTTAATCTAGTATTTGATCAATTTATCATCATTATACAGTAAATAATAGAATAATAACTTAAATCTAAATGTTGGGAGAAGGAGAATATATTTACTTTTTAAATGGAATATTAAAAAGTATAGTTAAATATTTAAATCCATACAAAATAACAAAGTTTATTTATATGATTTGCAGATTCTACAAAATATGTATAATTTAGAACAATCATATATAGGAACTTTTTCTTCTTTGTACAAATGTCTTCCATGATGTAGAATAATAAAATAATTTATCCATTCCGTAAATACCAGTACAATAAAAAAGTCCAGAAATAATTTGATAATTTGATATTTATTAATAAAGAATTGAATCTGTAATTATAACCATGTCAGCACCTAATAATTAAAAATATTCAGTATATCTTTAATCTAAATGTTTCACCACTGCAATTGTTATTAACTACGGAAATTTCGATTCCACAATTTCATATGTGTATACAAAGAAAAATTTTCTACACTAAGAATATAAGAATTTAAAAATTTCAAATCATTCTTGTATTATATAAAGTTTTGGAAACATTATTTTTATGCTAATATTTTTTAAGTTTATGTTTTTAATTTTATGTGGAAAAAGCTGTTAAAATAGAAGATTTTAAACAGTAAAATAATAAAACTTTGATACATTGGAAGAAACGTAAATTATAATATCCTTATGATACAATATGTAAAATGCATTATGGTAAATAACAAACTGCAAAAACAGTAGAAAGGAAAAAGATTTATTTTGAATAATATTGGAATTTAGAAAATTTCAGATTATAAAGACGATAGAGAGGGAGAAAGAGAGAAAGAGAGGCTGCAAAAAAGCAAAAAACGGAACCATTATCCTGCTACGTCCTCGTCGTGGTTCTGGGTAACGCTAAAAGCAGGAATTTTTTTTTAATCGCTTTACTAACGCGTTTAAGGGGCACGAATCATTTCCAGCGTAGAGACGCTTAATACTATAATAACGAAGTATTAATCAGAATATCTTGTTCGTGGAACAAGCTTAATTCAATCGGAAACTTTTATCATTTATAGGTCATAAAAGTTCCGTTTACTTATCAATTTATTATCAAACTCAACATTATATGTATAATTGCAAACAAAATAGGTGAAATTTATAAATGAAACAAATAACCATTTGATAGGAGATTATTGATCGTCAGAATTGTGAAATAGGAATCGCTCGTTTTGCTTGCGAATGTTAATCGTTGGTTTGACTCGAACATGACTTTCGCGTGGAATGTAATATTCAGCCATTAAAACTCTAGGGGGAAAACATTACCAGGTATGTAAATGAAATCGGAATTTTTTATAGAAAATACACGTTTATTGAAAATGATAAAAAATATTTTATTCGAAGTATTGCCCATCGGTAGCTATACATTTTTTTCTATCTGTTTAACAATTTGTGGATGCCACGCCAAAAAAATTGTTGCTCTTTTGAGTCAAACCAGTCATATAGCCATTTTCGTATATCTTCGTAAGAAATGAAGCGCGGCTGAGCAAGTGCGTGTCCCATCGATGCAAATAAGTGGTAATCGGACGGAGCTAAGGCCTCTGGTGAGTAAGCCGCATGCGAAAGTATTTCCCAACCAAATGCCTCAAATTGGTAAATTCCGGTTTCATATTTACATACCTGGTAATATTCGAACGTCAAATATTACATAAATATGAAGAGATGTATTTAAGCTATCGGCTTGCCTAATACATATTTATATTAATTTTCTTCATCCGTGTGATACAACCTAATCTCAAATTAGGACTTTTTTTTAGTAACGCGCATGTATTGCGTTACATTACGCAATAATCCGATATTGAACATTGGGCGATATCAAAATCATATCATCGGTTTATCGTATGGTAGTACGATTTAATCGTATGGAATTTTCGGATCGATTGAATATGCAAGGTGATATAGATCTTTGTGACCCAATTTGTTAAGATCTTATCTAATAATGCAACTTGTAAACTTCTCTTTAACATTTTACAATTGGTGGAGAGTTGATATCTTGAAGCGTGTATTTATCCATGCTTGTATACTTTTTCATATTCCTTCCCCACTACTAATCGACGTCGAATTCAGTCAAGAGTGTTGTGGGTGTTTCAGATATATCTTCCGGGTTTATTGGTATGTGATTATATTCTGGCGCGCAGATCTGTCGTTGAGAATTTCTTTTTCTCATGTAAAGTCTGCGCAAAATCTTCGAAATGCGAAAGCGGGTACTTGTCTCGGTACTGTTCTCGCATTGAGTTTCGTATAATCGTCAATATTTTCGGTACCATGTGTAATGGTGACCAGAGGTTCTTGGATGGTTATATGATGTCATCTTGCATCATCTCGAACTCTGTTTTGGCCGCTATGAGTTTGTTCGGTGGTAGTCGAACACTTCAGGTCATTACATTGTTCTCTGTATGTAGTGCATGGTCTTGTATTATATTTTGTGCATTGTCCTGTTATCCGTGTCAGCCCTGTAACTGTGATACTCTGCCAGAATGTTATGGAACTTCGTGTGTGTCGCTACTGTCTTTACTGACGTTGTTGACATTGATAACACTTCTTATTCCTTTTACCTCAAATCCTATCTTATGGTCTATTAACCTCTTCCACTTCATATCTGGTAGGAGAGTATAATAGAAACAGCGAAATTTTTTAATCAGGGCAGTAACTGACAAATTAATAAAGATCATTGACTGTCAGTATTATAACAGCTTTAAGCTTCACATACAGCAATGAATAACTTACATATTGCTTTGTAAAATTGAGTTTATGATACTCGTATGTATCAAACGAGATCGTGACTATACAAACTTTCTAGTTTGATAGAGTTGCGAATGTTTCGAGATACCATAATAGTCGAACGTTAAATATTACATCAATATGAAGAGATTTATCTAAGCTATCAGTCCCCTAATACATATTTATATTAATTTTCTTCATCCGCGTGATACAACCTAATCTCAAATTAGGTCTTTTTTTTAGTAACGCGCAAATATTGCGTTACGTTACGCAATAATCCGATATTGAACATTGGGCGATATCGAAATCATATCATCAGTTTATCGTATGGTAGTACGATTTAGTAAATCGTATGGAATTTTCGGATCGATTGAATATGCAAGGTAATATAGATCTTTGTGACCCAATTGTTAAGATCTTATCTAACAACGTGTAAATTTCTCTTTAACATTTTACAATTGGTGGGGAGTTGATATCTTGAAGCGTGTATTTGTCCATGCTTGTATCCTTTTTCATATTCCTTCTTCACTACTAATCGACGCCGAGTTCAGTCAGAGAGTGTTGTGGGTGTTTTAGATATATCCTCCGGGTTTATTGGTATTCAGGTTTATTGGTGACCAGGGGTTCTTGGATGGCTATATGATGTCATCTTGCAGTATCATCTCGAACTCTGTTTTGGCCGCTTTGAGTTTGTTCGATAGTCGAACACTTCAGGTCATTACATTGTTCTCGGTATGTAGTGCATTGTCTCGTATTTTGTGCATTGTCCTGTTATCCGTGTCAGCTCTGTAACTGAGGCACTCTGCCAGGATGTTGTGGAACTTCGTGTGTATCGCTACTGTCTTTACTGACGTTGTTGCGATCACACTTGTTGTTCCTTTTACCTCGAATCCTATCTTGCTGTCTATTAACCTCTTCCTCTTCGTATCTGGTAGGAAGTTATAGTAGAAACAGCGAAATTTTTTAATCAGGGGAGCAACTGACAAACTAATAAAGATCATTGACTGTCAGTATTATAAGCTGCACGTACAGCAATGAATAACTTACATATTGCTTTGTAA
>Ga0157364_1006731_pt1 | contig 11849 bp, 3 predicted proteins | sample AttsexASBM2_FD_111476 | JGI IMG/M metagenome (GOLD analysis project Ga0157364, IMG submission 111476) | Fungus gardens microbial communities from leaf cutter ant in Ribeirão Preto, State of São Paulo, Brazil - Atta sexdens ASBM2 | ecosystem: Host-associated > Fungi > Mycelium > Unclassified ...
AGGGGTTGTACACAACTTAACTAATAGCTATAAAATATCTTTCTTTCTTTTCCTCGTAAGCATGCCAACTTTTCTTACTTCAAGGAACATTTTTTTTAAGAAGTAGGGTAACGATGCAAATTAAGCGGGATATCGGATAATGTTGCAACAAGTGTCCTAGGCTACGAAAGAAGAAGGCTCATCTACTAAGATCGTCTGTCTCTTTTTTTCTGTTTCTGTTACTGCTCCTGTCTGCTCCCCGCCTTCAACTCTTCTCAACAACGGATGCCGTCTGCCTCCAACGTCCGTCCGCCACTCCGTCTCTCCGACGACCTACATTACGATAAAAAAAAAAATACGACGCGAACATTGACTGATGCAAACAAACGATGCTGACGTATTTCGGTACACGGTTATGACATGAACGGGCTCGTAAACGTAAAATGCGACTGAACGAATCAAATTCGTTGCACATATTTACGCTTGATTCCAAATCAATCACATTTCTAACTTCGCGTCCCGTTTTGCTGATGTAATCGCTCTCCCCTGTTTCTTTGTTCGTTGCCAACAATTTCATTGATAAATTATCGATGCGTATTTCTATGCCGTTATCATATTATTCTGTATCTTTTGAACTTCGTTACTCAGGAGTGACCACAGTCCTTTTGGTATCAGCAATTCCTTATGGAAAATCATTACCACCGGTTGGATTATTGACGAAAACGGCACGGACATTCGTGCAACATGGCGCGAGTACCGAATTCGCCACTCAAGTTGTGGGCACGACCTTGGATAACGGTCGTCTCTACGCGAGAATTTTATCTACATCCAGTAGAGTTTACAAAAATCCAACGCCGGATTCGGCGAGTCCCTATGTCGTTTATCCCTCGAGGACACCGGAAGATGATTGGCAGCTTCGATTGGCTCTTGATAACGCACCGTTCAGAGCTGAAAGATTGAGTAGTAAAATCAATATCAAATCAAATGAAGAGAAAAAGGATATTGGGAATACTTCAAAACTGGACGAACTATCCAAAGAAAATGATATATTCAATAAAAGAGAACTAAATGTGGATACGCAGAGATTCAAGCCAGAGAAAGTTCAACCGGCCGATCTGCCCACTTATACTGTCAAACAGGAGTACGTGTCAAATAACTTCGATTCATTCGATGATGTATCGAGAAGCTTTAGACCTCGAACACCGAAGATTTTTAAACAGCAGGTGAAAACTCCGCAACAAAATAAGGTAGATATGAAGTCTCTCGCTACGGTGACCTATCATGGCTTCGCGGATTTCACGACAATGGTCGGCGATACCGTCATCGTCTTTTCGCCGAGCACGTCACCGGCACCTATGGGACGTCCCGCTACCACGATTAAAGGCGATGCTACACTTCGTCCGGATGATGGTATAGCAGTATTAAAGATTCAGCCAACGACTGTGATGGAACACGCAAAAACCGATCGACCTTCTGAGGGGGATCGGAAGCACGGTTCGAACGAGCAACTTCTGAGCACTATTAATCATGACAACATTCAGCCAAGCGTCACTGAGGAAATTGACGTCGAATCATCTAAGAGATCCACGGAACCGTTATTGTTAGTACCTGATGTCGAAACGGGATCATTGAAGCCAACGGGTCTTGTGAAGGTCGTTGATTCTACTACTTCGTTAGACGGTACCACGACACATTACAAAAGTCTCATTTATGGCACATATATCGGCACGAATTATGCGCAAATAATTCATACATCTTCGAACGTATATTTCTTCCCGGATGATGCCACCGTAACATATGGAGCCGATGACACAACTACGGAATATGGTACAACTGAAACAGAATTCGACGACCAGGATACTACTGTCGAAACACTGCCTTCTACTACGCCGATGACCATTACGACTAGCGAAGAAGAGATGAATGAACTGACTACTCCATTGAGAGGCACAACAGACAGTGTCTTAACAACACTGAAGGACATCTTAGAAAGTGCAAGAAGAGTATTAGGAACAACTGAATCGGTGATACCGACTTTAGATGACGAAATTCCTAATGATATCGTACCAGGAGATCCTCAGGGTCGTAGTATCAAAGGTGGCTCTCCTCAAAATAATCTCCAACCCGAACCTGACTCAGACGAGGAAGAAAAAGTAACGTTAGCTACTAGATTACTGCCATCTACCGCCTACAAGACGTTTACATACTTCACAACTTTCTTTATTCCAGGCGGCAGCGATCAGACTACGACTTCGGTACGTTCTCGAGAGGTAGTCTCTTCCGAGGTAACGTTTTTGACAGAGTTAATTCCTATCTCGACCAAAAATTTAATTCGTCCTACTACCTCGCCAGGCTTAAGGCAGAAAACACCAAGCTTGCCTGATGAAAGTTTGACTGAAGAGGAACAAACTACCAAACAAGATGAGGAGATAGAGCTCATTTTTAAAACTTTGTACACGACGTATACATATCTAACGACATTCTTCCAAGAAAATACATCTAGTGTATCCAGTCGGCAAGTTGTCGAGACTAATATTATCACACAAACCGTTGGACCAAACGGTGTTTCTGCTGTTGTTGCCGATCTCTTCAATAAAGATGAGTCTGTTTTAATATCGCCAACGACGATATCACAGAACATCTTGCCGTCGGTAATAACAAACGGTCGCACTCCCGAGAAATTCTATAAAGATACTGAACTAGAAGTTCCTGATGAAACGACAGAGGAAGTTTTAACCACTTTCCAGCAGCAGGATACCACATTACACGAAAACATTCCAACGGAATCTATCACAACTATTGATGATTTTGAAACATCTGACAGCTGGACCACCGATTTAGAACCAAGCCCCACGCCAGCTATGGCGAGCGTAGAAATACAGGAACAAGTGAAGACATATTATACGACATATACGTATTTTACCACTATCTTTGTAGACGATGAAACAGAAATCGAAACGCGAACCGAGGTTTTCACTAATGTCATCACAGAGACAATTACACCTACCAAGGTTCAATCGGTTCCGCAAGATACGGCTCAACCAATGACGCCGAGATCTCAATCTGTTGAAAATAAGCCTGCGCCTCCTCCAGAAATTTTGGCTTATTTAGAAGCTCTTCAGCGTCAGAAGTCACAAGAAGAGGCACTTTTATTAGCAAAGAAAGTTCAGCAAAATAACATTGATCAAGTAATACATGCTGAAACTATCGAAAACAATACTGAGATTACAACGGAAGAACCTACTACTTTGGAAGATCGGTTCACCACTGAGCGTTTATTTCGTGATTTCCAAGTAGGCGCGCAAGTAACTCCTAATCCTTCGACTGAGGTGGAAGTTCTGGGATCTATGATTACGGACGTCGTATCTTCTTCCAGTTCTGGTGGCGGCACCGTTCTAGATGTGGACAAAAGAAACATCGTTCCCGAAGATCAGGAATTGTCGGAATCTAACAATCATGAAGTAGAACCCGCGCCGACATTGCTTCTACAAACTAGTTACACAACTTTCACATACTTCACGACAATGTATAAGGGTGATCAAACAAATGTCGCCAGTCGCCTGGAAACAGTTACGAATGTTGTCACAGAGACTTTAAGGCCGTCCATCGCAGTGCCGGTTCCAACTAGCACTCTACCGGTGACATATTTCACAACCTTTACATATTGGACGACGTTCTACAAGGGTGGTGACACTATAACCACTAGTCGTGAGGAAACAGTCAGCAATGTTGTTACATCGGATGTCTTGCCTACGCCTACAGTAGAGCTCGGAGTAATAATGACTTATACGCCAACTGTAAATTCACCGTTAGAGGAGAAATCAGCCAACGAAGAGGAGTCCAAGATTACGGCGGATAATGAAGTAACACCTGTCGACAGAGCTGGATCTGAAAAATCTATCATCGAAAATATAAACGAACCATCGTCAATAACAACCAAACCTGACGATCAAAACGCGGTGAACATTTCATCAATTTCACCCGAGCCCACAACATTTTACACAACATTCACTTACTTCACTACATCTTACGTCGGAAATGAGACAATCTTGTCCAGCAGACTGGAGACTATAACAAGCGTATCGATACCAGATACTACGACACAACAGGCAACTGGTCGCGCAATTGGTGGATCTATGTATCCGTCAATTCAGACAATAAATACCGATGATAAAACCGTGACACCGTCTAAGATACCCGAAACTTTCAAAACAGGTTTGATTTCGACAATACGTTCGAGTGAAATACATGAAGATATCACGACTCATTACACGACAGATGTATATGGTACTTACATAGATGGATATTACGCACGAGTGGAAAAGAGCTCGACGAGAATAGAAACACCGCCTTTACCTTCTTCATCGATAGCTACACCGGTTCTCCCTACAGGAGTTTTATCTTTGAATAGAGGAAGTGTAGTAGACGCTGACGAAGTCACCACTGTTTACTTTACGACGAAACAAATTGGTACGCTTTTCGAGGGTACTTATGCTAAAGTGATCGAAAGTACGTCAAGCACAAAGATAGACGAGGAAAGAAAAGCAAGCATTCCGCCGACTCAAGGTCATCGAACTGGCCTAGTACGTTTGATTCAAGGTCAGATGGAGAATAACGGTACCATTACATTTTACCAATCAAAAGTAATTGGCACCAGCATTGAGGGAAGATATGCTCAGATTATTGAAAGTACTTCCAGCTTCTTTGTGCCGAGTTCCACGAGAGATATTGCACCAACTTCTATTCTACCTCCAAGTCAATCGACAGGTATACAAGAAATATCACCTTCTCCCGCCGTTATTCAATCTTCCGAAGATCATTCAGAATCTTCTGATCAAGATGAGGACTCCGGCCAAAATGAAGAAGACGACGAAGAGGATGAGGAAGACGACGACGCGCAAAGTTCTAAAAAGAAATCACGATTGACATTCTCGACAAGAAAAAGAACTTTCACGCCAGTTATCAGACCATTCGCTTCTAGGAATAGGCCAACTTTTAATCCGAAACGTAAAGGCGCGCAAGCCGCGACAACTATTACCAGAACAGATATAACCCCGACGATAACTGCTACTTTAGCTGGCAAGGGTAACAGGTTCGCATCATCGCGGGGTCGCGTCACTTCGCCAATCGGGCCGTACTCTTCGACGTTATCCCCCTCAGGTTCCAGAAGATTTTCAGGCAGACGCGGATCCGCCACTACTTCAAGCTCGACATTCCCAGCGGGTAGTACTCGAGGTAGAGCTCCGCCCAGAATAACTCCGTCGTCCGTGTTTCAAAGCAACAGACGCGGTCCTACATCTGTAAGAGGATCCTCTGCTAGGATCGCAACTCGCGCTTCAAGTTCTGCATTTCCTAGTGCCTCATCGAGATTTCGTGCAGGTATCAGACCATCATCAACGTTATTGAGAGGGCAACCTACCATCAGACACGACGATCAAGAAAACGATGCCAATGAATTCACCACGACTACGCTCATAACGGATGAAACACCGTTTACAGAATATGTCGACGGTGAAACTAATACCACTCCTTTGCAAACTACGACAGAATCATCTAGAAGATCTACGAATCCGCTCCTGAGATTCCGCAGACCCATTAATTTAACTAGTAACGGCAGATCGGTAACTACTTCAAGACCATCAACGACCACAACTCCGAGACGATCGGGAAACTTAAATAGACCGAGCGCGCCAACAATTCCTAGAGTAACGAATGGACGAACAAATAACAGAGCAACTCCTCCGGTATCTACGAGAACACGACCCAGTAATACAGGTCTGTTCCCACCACGTGGATTTCTTGGTAGAAAGCAAGAAGCAACTACTGAAGAATCGACCGAGTCAAGTGAGGAACAAAATGAAGGCAACGAAGGTTTGGAAGACGAGCCCGTTGAAGAAATATCAGATAATGATTACGAAGGATCGGAACATGAAGATAAAAGATCTAACATAAATGTAAATCGTCGTTCCGGAAAAGCTGTTGGACCCGTCGTACAAATTAGACCTTTCGGAGCCAGAACAAGAAGAATTCGACGTCAGGCTAGCCAGCTTAGAGCATACAGTAGTCGTTTCCGTAGACCCGCTCAATCCTCTTCTACAAAAGCGGAAGAGAGATCCGATTCATTAGACGCCGTAGTAAATAAAGAAGACATTATAAAAGCACCACCGAAACCTTCCGCTCGTTATAATCGTGCGCGAAGTTTAACATCTTCACAATCACAGAAGTTATCTAATTCCGATCAAACGGCAGAAACATCAGAGCTATCAAGTCAGCAAAGTAAACCTAGAACCAGATCGAAACAATCTGGAAATAGAAATGGATCTGTCAGAATAAAACCATCTCCGGCCTCGAACAATGGAAGACAATTTACATTAAGAGAAAAGGACACCTCTTCTAACAGATCGGGATACAAAAGGCCGACTTCTCCTTCCAGAATGAATAATAGATCTACTAGTAAACCTGAAAATGGTAGAGTGAGACCACCAAGATTACGAAATGGATCTTCCAAACCGACAGAATCTTCAACGAATTCTCGAAGAATATCATCATCTCGCTCAAGATCATCAAACGGAAGAAATGGAAGTAGAAGAGTTCCTACAAGAGGTAGAGGAACCTTTGAAGATATTCGGGAAGCGCCTACCATATATCCAAATTTCGATGGCACCATAACTGTAACACATTATGTACCAACGGAAGTAACAATTCCTGTCGTGAACAATGGCGTCACAGAACATCGAACTATTATAACGCAGCAACCAAGCACTGAAATCCTCGGACCTTCTCAATATAGTACAGTAACAGCTGGAGACGGAAAGCCGCTCGTAGTGATCGTTAGCGAAGTGACAGGTACCAATAATCAAGGTCAGGCCGAGATTACACGATTCTTGCTGCATGAGACACCCACTACTCGTATTTCGCACACCCTCGCAAGCCTCGGTGGCCGTCGCGTCTCTCAATCGATTATTATACCTACGACGGTGTTCTCCGTGGAAAATATAGTTTCTACGATACAACCTTCTCTGCCTGGCAACGCTCCCCTCGCCAATATTCTTCTCTCACAATTACTTCTGGGTCAATTAGGTCAACCGAATTCTTTGTTATCCCAAGCCACACCCACTACGCAGTATAACACACGCACCACCTCCTACGTCACTACAATAACGAAACATCGAAGCACTGTCATTCCCCTCACCTTCCGCGGCAAAGAGATTCTGACGACTTTAGTCGACTCCTCGACCAATGTCGTTACTGCAACGGAATTCATAACGGACACTGTTGTGGTGACTCCAACGGCTGCAATACCGGCGGCTAACATAAATTCTCTCTTGTTGTTACTCCAACAACCGCAGACGCAACTACAGAATCCCAATCCGTTACTGGATCCTCTGTTCGCGGTTGCTCCATTTACGCAGAGTAATACCTTACCGGGAGAAGTCGAGAGAAGACATCAGCCGGCCGATTCCGACTATAAACACGATAGCTATGAGTATTATGAGGACGACGAGGAAGAATATCAAAAGTCATCCAGACCACGCGGACGCGGTAAATTGAATGACAAGAAAAAAGAATCCAAGGCTTCTGCAAAGGTTGAATCTAGCGTGGTGACGCTTTACGTTTCCGGCCGCAGACCCGGAGAATTCAGCACTGTTCTGAGTACTGTGAAAGTCGATTCTGTGTCCAGAAGACGAAGAGACGCTTCGGAAAGAGCCATTGAAGTCCGACCTTCCATACCACCGTCGTTGCACGCTGGACCAGTGACCGTTGCCATTCTGGCGGGAAGTGAAGATCCTATCGATCATGCACCAACACAAAGTCTCGAGAGCGTAGTGGGTGACGTCGGACGGCATATTTCCACGTCCATCTATACCTAATTTTACTTCCCTCTGTGTTATACAAAAATCCTTTCCCGCTCCTTATTCTCGTATCTCTCTTTCCCTTTATATTATATGTCCATTATTTTATTGGAACCCACTTAGAATTGCCCTGGAGACTAACCGGTTTTTCCGAATTTCTTTCATCTGGAGAGCGTCGGTTCAGCTTCTTCGGGTATGTCACAGTGGGAAAAAACCGAGCAACATCGATAAAAATTAAAAGTTGCTGCGTATGTAATATAGAAAATCCCGAGATTGCCGGGATCCCTTTCCTTAAAATTGCGTAAAGGAAAAGTCATTGGGTAATTGACTTCGGTGAAACAAGAATCATTCGTGAAAATGGCCGTCCCATATTCAGTTCGCTCTCTCCCAACCTCTCTTAAACTTTTTCTCTTTCCTTCTTAAAAGTATCCTCTTTGAGCATCGTCCCTCATTTCCTTTTACTAACATAACCTCGATCTGCCGCCGCACGCGCGCCCACACGACAAAACTGGACATGATACTCTTCCGTCTCGCCAACAACATTACAACAAACAAACAAGTCCGATAAAGCGCCCAATAACGTTATTAAAACGCAAAATGTATATGGTGAAATTCAATCGGATGAGCACACAAAAACCGAACACGAGACGGCAGTTATTTAACTCCAATCAATCAATGCATCACAAAAGCAACACTCGAGAACAGCTTTATCGTTGCACTCTGTTTGATCATATATTTTTATTAGATCGCGGAGTGAACTTAAATACAAGGCGAAATGTGATTCGAACAATCGAATAGAACAGTCGCCTTTGCAGGTAATCTCTACGCTGAATCGGTGCAATATGGAAATAGGAATATTGACCGCAGGAGAGAAGATATTGATGATACATGGTCCAACGAGGATTATATAAACAATGGAAGGATCGACGATGATGACGAAGCTTTTGAAGAACCACGGAAGCGTGTTAGAATTCGAGTACCCGTAGTGCGTAGCAGAACTGCTAGACAACATAAGTTTACGGTCGTCAGGCGCAGACCCTTGACACCTCGCACCAAAGATATCGCGTACACTACGTCTATCACGCATACACCACGAAGAATCGTGGTAACGCGTGTCAGAACTATTGGATCGGAAAACTCGATTAATTCGACTGATATTCCGGCAGACTATGGAAGTTACCAGCCTACTGATTTTGGAAGACATAAAGTAACTATAACTAGACGTAGAAAACTTCAATCTACGCCAACATCGACTCAAAATAAAGTCAGAGTGACCAGGAGAAAATTGGTCGCCGTGCGTCCGATATTTCCAACATCGACTCTTGCTATTATCACTACTGGATTCTTCACTGCGCCTTCTTCCGAATACGATGAATATTCAGATAAAGAAGATGAGGAAGAGTACGAGAGTGAAATTGTTAGAGAAAAAGATCATTCTGTTACACCCAATCTTGAAGAGACACCGAATTTTATTGATAATAAACCAGATGAAGAAGCGAGTTTTGTATCGTCGGATGGCAGCTATGCTATATCTGAAGAAAATACATTAAACATGCCAGTGATTATTACTGACAATTTTTTTTTCCCTCCATCTAATGATGAGGAAGATGAAGAATATGAAGATGATGACATGACTACGACTGAAAATGCAAACGAAATCACAACTTTAATGAAAGATGAGCATCCCACAATTTCTCCTAAGGATGAAGATAATATTGTACCTAATAAGAGTGAGATGCAATCAGACAATATTACTGTAACGACAACACCAATCAGCCAAACATCAACAGAATCGTCGGAAGAGCAAACAATAAAAGCTCCTGAAGGATCTGATGCATCAATAAATATAACGGAATCGATCGCTTTGGAAGACGTTAATAATACAGAGATATCAACTAAAACTGTTATATTAAATGAATATGTACCGACTACTGAACTTACTGTTAATAAAGATGATGACGATAAATTTGCAACGAAAGAACAAATTACTACCATTGCCATCCTTAAAGAGCAAACTACTTTCATGGAGGACATCACTACATTAAACGTGCCCGATGAATCTACGACCATTCCCGATAAAGAAAACATCACGACGGAAGAAATTACATCAATTACCGAGATGACAACGATTGATAAAGAAAGTAAAGGAGAAGAATCAATCGAAGCTGCTGAAGCTACAGAACGCAGCGTGATGCCAGAAACGATCAGCGAGAACTCAGAAGAAATTCTAACAGTACGACCACTACAACCGGATGTTATAATTGACTCTAATTCGACCCAGATTTCTCTAATCGGAACGGTCCTTCCATCTGATACTATCATAATCGCACCGAGCTTCGAAAGCGTTATACCGCTTGAGACTACGAAGTCATCGATACGCGACACTGATACGTCCAATTACTTTGATGATTCGTATATACCCAGCGTGATACCTCTCAGCGCAAATTACACCCGCGAGACAGTCCCCGCGAAAGTCACGAGCGAGATTACGCCGGAGGAGATCGAAGCTGGACTAGCGGATGATCTTTACCTGTCATTATCTCGCCTCGATTTCCCCGAAATCTTACCGTCGAAATCAGCCACGATTAAGCCACTAGAGACTAAATCCACGCCGGATCTCGCGTTGGAGCCCAGTACGAGCGTTTATTATACGGAGACGGTAGTGACGTCGACGCGACTAAGGACGTATACGTACGTGGTGACGCAACTTAACGGACTGGAGACCAAAGTGACGTCGTCGACGACTGTACGACCGAGAGTGACGACACTTACGTTGACGGTGCCTGTCACGGTGACTATCACTCCTACCGTGGAGTCGTCAGCCGGCTTCATATCATCTGTGTATAATCCAGTACCCGTTGTCGGTGAGTAGTACCTTTTATCCAACTGAGACCTCTCTCTCACGACGATCGCACAAGTGCACAAAAACGTTGAAATGATATATGATATATAAATAATGTTTTAACGAGATAATATTGATCGAGACGCGTAAACTTGTTAAAAAACGAGATGGCGAAACAGGCTATTTCAACGTTGAATGCACACGGTGATTGCCATGTGTAATATAATCCTTAGACTAAACTTTTTTTTCGCTATAGACTTCCTGATTACGCGAATTCTGTTAAACTTGTACGAAACGGACTGTTGGACTGTGTAAATGCTCTGTTAAATTGTGTTAATTGGCTTTTGGTATTCTAAATTTTTTCCTGTACATTACAGCCCTGTATGAAATGTAAATACTGTATATGGACAAAACGACGCTGTATATATCTGAATTTGCGTTTTTTTAAAATGTATGATACATATAAATATTAATCTCCCCCTATATTAATTACATAACTTTATTAGTTGGATCTTTTTCTGTAAAAATTTGTCGTATATTCGATTGTAATCCGAGTATATGATTCTTTTTAATCTTTGTACATTAATACAGATATTATTCGTTGATTGAAACCACAATAGGTAAGCCTACAATCTTCCGACAATATCTTTCACATTGCTACTATATTTTTTTTTCAATATCTTCGAATAAATAGTAATTAAATTGATATTGTAAAGTAACTTATATGCAATATGTTATTTATGCAATATGTTATTTATGATGATCGTAACGATAGGAGAATACGAGGCGAAGGATGAGGAAGAAGGGCGCAGATTTAATTTAGCGACCCGCGTAATGTCAAATGGCGTAGAAGTCATTGTCGCTGGACCAACTCCGGCTCTACGATGGGAAAACTCAAATCCTCAACCTACCCTCACCTTGTCAGAAGCGGTGGTCATGCTCCTGCCGCAGGATAAACCGAACGAGTTTGTCACGAAGACTTGCACAACAACTTTCACGTATCTCAGCACAATCACCAAGGATGGAACGACTACCGTTTCAACGGAGCAGCAGGTGCTTACGCAAACGTATTCGTATATATATATATATATATATATATATATATATATATATATATATATATATATATATATATATATATATATATATATATATATATATATATATATTATTAT
>Ga0157364_1006732_pt1 | contig 11846 bp, 8 predicted proteins | sample AttsexASBM2_FD_111476 | JGI IMG/M metagenome (GOLD analysis project Ga0157364, IMG submission 111476) | Fungus gardens microbial communities from leaf cutter ant in Ribeirão Preto, State of São Paulo, Brazil - Atta sexdens ASBM2 | ecosystem: Host-associated > Fungi > Mycelium > Unclassified ...
TGACAAGATTCATAAATACATTATTACTGAAATATTATTAATAGTATCTTGTGATAATAATCAAATATCATATTAATCATATCTTGTTAAGAAGGCAGCAGTTTTAAGCAGCAAGTATATATATTGTTAACGATAATTGCTATCTATTATTTCAATTTATAAAATAGCATCATAGACGCACTTGTTTAAATTACTTAATTTCTTCACTTTTTTTTAAAATTATAGCGCCTTTACCTTTTTAATGCTCCAGGGTGCTTTTACAGCTCCAGAAATCTATAAAAAAAACATATTATTGCGGGTTGTTTATTACGCATTACTTATTATGCTTTATGTTATAACGAGATCCTTTTTTTTAATAATGCGTATAAAGGTAACGAATTATTTCAAAAGTGACTTTACCAATTTTAGCGTTATTGTTCTAAAAAATTGTAAAGTCATTATCAAATTGATATTACAAGAACCTAAAAGTAATAGTGACAGCATTACAAGTAATGCATTACTTACTAATACTTACTTTTCATCTATGGATATTTTCTTAAAGTGCTTTCAATAAACGAGTTCATAAAATAAAATTTTGTAAGAAAAAAAGAGAGAACGTAAGAACAAAAAAGGAATGATAGGAAGAGAAGGAGAGAAACAGAGAGAGAGAGAGAGAGAGAGAGAGAGAGAAATTTGCGGGAACCTTTGACCGCACGATGAGCGGTAGATCGTCTCGACCCGCCTGTGTATTAAGAAACATATAACGAACTCATTAATCATCTCCCGAACGAGAAACCAGAAACAATCTTTGTTGTGCGGAAGGAGGCTGCTGTCGTGGACGGGTCACTATCCATTTGTTACGCATCGTTTACAGACAAAAGATCAGCCGATCAGTGGCGCTAATAATCGACGAAGAACCGGAAGATACGTTCTCCGTCTTCGATTTCATAACAACAGGCGTTTGAAAATCCACATACGGCAGGAACATTTAGATCGAGACTTCGCCCTGCGGAACGAGGTTCAACGCGACTTTCGATTTTATTCCCGATCCAAGCTGTCGCACGATCAAAGGAATCATCATTCGCGAAGCGGCCGCAGGTGGGAACGGGAATTGTACCTGACGTAGTGAGCAGGTGTCAGCCCTAGAGGTCTATAAATTTGTTTGCTTCTCGACTCGAACGAGACACACGAAATGTATCGAAGGGGTGTCTTGGCGCGGTGCGGCGCGGTGCGGCGATTTTACTCGCAGAGAAACCCTCGTCACAATACGACCTGTTGCGTCGACATCGGTAAGAGGAGCAAAGAAAGGCGACCGTAGATTCGAATAGAATTAACGTTTCTTCTTGGTTCTTGGAGCGCCTTTTCCCTGCCGTGAGAATTGCTTGGATCAAAGCTTGCCGCCGCCATTGTGACAAGGCTTCATTACATAATCTAAGTTTTGTACACGCGGGTGAGAATGTGCGCCCTATAGCGCAAATATTCCCTTAACGTCAATGGTTCTATCATCAGTTGGTCGTTTAACGATGGGAATTGGATTCTTAGATTACTCCAAGAATAATGCTATTTTTTGTATGCTGAAAGAATTTTTAAAAGTATACTAAGTACGATATAAACAAATAGATTTATTAAAATTGTTTGAATCATCAGATTGTTCTTTTTATGTTTATATTTTATTATGTATAATATTTTATTTATATTATATCATTTTTAACAAAACTCAAATAATTTTGATAAAAGTTTATACAACATGCTTGCGCATATTTTTTTAATAACCACATTCTCATGGCAATATCTTTCTTTTATTCTCGTATCGTATTCTTTGTTCTTTTTATGTCGGTAGAACTAGTGCTGCAATCTTACGACAATTCGTAGCATTACTTGTGCACTACAGCTTTTCAAAAGTCGATAATATCATCGTCAACAAATCTTACTTTTTTTATTATTCACAAAATTATAATTAATCGCTATTAGACTCTAGTAAAAAAATGTATATCTTATATATAATACCTAAAACAATTTTTATATTTTAAATTTCTGAAGATTTTTAAAAAGTAATTTCAGTCTCTTCAGATTTGGAATTTTTTTTTCGGAAATTATAGAATGAGAAATCTTAAAATATTTCAGAATTCATTTTTAGCTTTTAAAAGAAATTAAGATAAAAGTTATTGTATGTAACAACATCGTTTTGCAAAACGTAATTTGAAAATTGTATCTCTGAATCTGAGAACTCATTCCCACGCTTTATATATTCACGAAGATCTAAAGAGCTAGAAATTTTTCATGATTTTTATATCAATTTACATGGATACAGTTGAATTGAACAAATTTTGTTTTTTTATACGTTTTGATTTAATTCTCGGTATGAATAATATTAATTTAAAAAATATTAACTTGTACAGTTCAACAATAGTCAATTTCAGTAGTCATTGATTTAAGATAATAACTGCACTAACTACATATTGAAAAAAGAATTATTGTGCGATACTTACGAACAATTATGCAATTTTAAACAGTTTCTTTAGATAATCTTTTATAGATTGCATGCTAAGTGTGAAGAATTTAATTTTAATTTATCATCATATCAAATAATGATTATATTTGAAACGTCGGCCCATTAGGATAAAATAAAAACATAGAGAAGAAAAGAAATGTATATGATTAATAATAAGATGGACGCGATCTCATTATCGAATTATATATAGTATATTTTCTAATCATAATAATACTGTTCCATTAATAACCGTTACATTAATTACAATGCGGTAATGAACTAAACGCTTTACTGATGATTATCAATCAGGGATTAATTACACAAAAACCGAAGAGCCCGGATTCGTCAGGCGCGTATCTTCGCATTGACATTCAAATAGGAAAGGATAATAAACGCAATGTAGATTACGCTGGTGTACATTATGTATAAACACATTCGCTCAATCCAGTATGTTAATCCACGTAATATTGTAGCTAATTACATACAGGAAATTGTTTATGTTACATATGTACCCAAGCACCGAAAATATTATAATTATGCATTTGATAAAATTCAGAATTTACAGGGATTTTGCTCGAAGAAATATCGATTTACTGCATTTATTTAACATTTATGCTTACACTTGTCACGATAATTTTCAACATGTTGTGAAAAATATGTACGTGTTTGCGTAATCAATCATATATTTTCAGTGCTTCGTACCACGTAATGAGTTCGCGTATATATTGTCTTGATATTAAACATATAGAGATAATTAAGAGCAAGAGTCATCTCCTCTATCCGAAGATTTGTTTTCTGAAAAAATACTGCGCTCTGTAAATATGGAACTCTATAGGAAGGATTTGCCTTTTAATTGCTTTTAATTCGACAATTCATACGGCGACATCTGTGACGGGCGCATTCAAGCGTCAAAGCTTATATAAAGAGTATGTATTAATGTTATTTATTTTTCCGCTTCTTTGATTCCTACGCAGTGTAAAATTTGTCGCTTGTCTCTCCTCCAAATACTAGCGTATTGCACGTAATTCGCGTTTTATTACGTGTTTGGATGGTCGTGGGAAGGAATGTATATACGAAATCGTTGTTCGTGGTTGAGTGATCATGGAAATGAAGATGTATATCGTGAGATATAGGCTGCTTTCCTTTTAAAAATCACAATTGACATGAATGTCATTCTATATTTATTCTTTATTAAATGTCAAGAAGGATAAAACAACATTTGTCGACTTATCTCCTAAAGGAAAGCAGCTATAAACAGTTTCAGTTTACGATAATGCGGATGACTCACTAGTCGTAAGAAACGAAAAGACGATGAACAAAACATCGATATAGGAGGGATGAAATGTCTATATGAAGGTAAATGCACAGTAAAAGTGAAGAGATAATACGAAAACATTTAGCTTAAATTTTTTTTGTACACTGAGATGTAATTGACTAGCTCTACGAATGGAAAACATTGATTTTTGGGTATTCGAGGCCCGAGACTAGATATCAGGAGATCTTTTGCTTAAAAAGCAACCCCTCGTCTACCAAATTTTCGTAATTAACAGCGATTACACATTGTAAAGTTTTCTGCAGATATAACTCATTCTTCCTTTTACATCATTTAGAAGATATTTGTAATAAATTTTATTTTTAACAATTGAATGAATTTTTTCGACTTCATAAGTAATCTTAGTTATTGCACTTGCCCGATAATATAGTTGCTAAAAATAATTTTTTCGTCATATTGCATTTCACGATGAGTAATTAATAAATAATATATTATAATATACGGAACATTAGAAACATTATTTTGAATATGTCACTAAGGATCAATAATACAAGCATCTCTCAATATCTAGCTCGTAGAGAAGCCATTCGACCTTAGCTACTTATGGATGGATTACATGTGTTGGGCCTTTACGGGCATAAAAATTCTACACGAACAAGAGAACTCCCTTCACCCATCATCTGCTCTACTTACAATACGCTTACTAAAAACTAACTTACTACGATATTAGATACAATCACGGTAAAGACTTTCGATTTTTATCGATTCGCGATTCTGTAGTGGTTCAACGCGAGACTACTGACGTCAGCGGTAGCGACTATAGTCTCTTAGAACACAAGCTTTCTTTTATACTTTTATAGTGCTTTCCAAATTCTTGCACTTTGTAAGAGTGCTTTTAAAAAAATTTTGCTTTGCTACGTTACTTTATCTTAAAATAAAGTAAACAATAATACTTACCCAAGTAGCAAGATGACGTTTTAATAACGTCATATTGGTGTTAAAGATGTCATTGAGAATGTTTTAAAACATTTTTTGATGTCACTTTGCTACTTGAGTATTTTATACAATTGTGGATTTCAAAATTTTGTTTTTACTGTATTTTAAAATCATCAAATTGTATTGAAATATTTGAAATGTTAGCGAGCAAATATTTGATAGCGAATAGTTTGGGTACAGTATTGTTTTGGCATCTTTGAAATATTATCCCTTTCCAAGTAAATTGGCAGATATAAATTATCGCTAATTTTTCGGGAACACACGTACACATAACATTTTAATTTTGAAATCAATAGTTCTCGCATGTTTTCTTTGGTTTTGTTTCAGTCATTAAGAATAGTAAATTTGGTTTGCTAAAGAATTACAATCTACTGATTTGCTTCATAAATATAAGTTAAAATTTTTTTTTATAAAATCTATCTACTACAGAATAGAAGAATCGGTTAGTAATAATACAATGGAGCAATCACGAGTCAATTGTAATCTTCGAATGACATATAAAGTATTTCATAATTTGCGTCGATTAGTTACAATAAGTGCTATTCTTTAATGAAAAAAGAGTCAAAAAGCCCTAAACCGTTTTTTCTTCTTAACGGAGAAGGTATTATTAAATACGTCGTCTGCCTTAATCCACATCCTTATTTCTAAAGAATAGCGCTATGTAATTATAAAACATAAATTATGGAATATTGTGTGTATATCTTCCATCCTATAATATTTTAAGTTTACGCATCTGACATTAACTCTATACCATATTTTACGCACATTGAATTTTCACATTCGATGGCAGTTGAGCGCAGATCAGGCCAGTCGATTTTGCAGATGTTTGAAGTTGCAAATAACTTGAAGTTTTGGCGGTCAGGGAGCTTAGTATCTTATCCTTATGAATAAATTACGTATTGTAAAGTGAAAGACGGATGCGTTAATAAATATAGGACTGCGACACGACATTTTATCAATCGTGTTTTTATCAATAATTATTGAAGAAGTGCAATCTCAATCGCCGACTTGATCTGCGCTTCTATTTGAACATTCATCTTTTTACAAACTCACATTGAGAACGCTCGAATCAGGCAATTCAATATGAACTCACGATTCGTAAATATTATGTTTTGCGGCTTTACTTTAAACACACACGTTTGACATACAGTAGGAAATAGTAATTTGACATGTTTGTTTCCAAGTTAAATGTAAATGAATATTAATCTTTTACTTAAAAATCTAAATTTTTTTATATTTTTTATAAATCATAAATAAATATTAATAAATTCATAATTTATAAATTATGGAGAAATATAAAATGCATAAAAAGAACAATATGATAAAACAATTTGCTACAAATTTAATGATAATTTTATAGATACGTATTTAATTGTTATCTATTTATTTATCTATCTATCGGCACATTAAATTAAAAGTGTGAAGATCTTTATATTTCTCATCTAATCATCAGCGATTATATTATTACATATTACTTTCTGCACGATAAAATTTAACATAAATATTTGAAAACTTCTCTAAATTTTATATAAATATATATATATATATATATATATTGCGCATTGATATATCGATGGCATTTGCCAGAAATAGTGGCTATGCTTTGGCATGTTATACATTATTTTTCTTTCGATTTCTATTTCGGCATTGATAATACAGCATAGAGAATATAACGCAAATAGTAATTAACAAGCTTTAACGAACAAAAAAAGTCAACAATTACAACCAATTCTATACAAAAGACATATTTGCTCTGTAACGAAGAACACATATATAAAATTAACTTGTTTAATTTTAATACTAATAATCAAATAAATGAGGATAAACTTTAAAAAAATCAATCTGTTCAAGCATGAATTTTACCAAGGAATATTATCAAGGAATATTTATAAAACACCACAGCAACTTGGAAAAATTGGACTGCACGATCGCTTTCCTCAATCATCAGTCCTCTCGTATTTTTCTTATCACTAACAGAGCGCGGATGACTCAGCTAAAGTGGACCATTGATCATCCTTAGAAGATATGCGGCGCGAGCTGTAACTTCCAAAGAGAGACTGGCCTGGCGAACACCGTGACTTGGCCCTTTTCTTTGCCACCGACCAAAAAAACATACAAAGGTGCTGGTCCATAGGAAGGTGTTTTAGCGTCGGTTGCATCCACCGCTGCTACCTTTGCCCTTTGCCTCTCAGCCCTCGATGCGCTCACCGCTCTTCTCGATGGCGAACCCAATGGCAGGCTCTTCGGTGGCGCTCGGGGCACCCTTCTAATCTCTTGAAGCTCCAAGAGCTCTGCAAATGTTTGTGAAGCCGATCTTCCGGGTTCATCCTCTAATACGCTATCGGGCGGACTGTTGAGCAACTTGGCATACTTTCCATCTTGTTGTTGTTGCTGTTGTTGCTGCTGCTGCTGTTGCTGCTGCTGCTGCTGCTGCTGCTGCTGTTGCTGCTGCTGCTGTTGATGATGTTGATGTTGATGATGATGATGATGATGGTGATGATGATGATGACCAGATTTGGTTTCGTCCAGACCAAGGTAGTTTGGATTACAGAAACCGAATTGGCCTTCTCGTATCGTCGACGAAGTAATAATCGGTCTGTGTGACTTTGATCTTCTTCCGGACACCCAGTCATCTTCTGCGAGCGGATCACCTGGACTTCTCGCCTCAATACTTGCGTAATCCGATGTTGATTCTTCGCCTTCTTCAAGATCGGCGAATCGAACAGAGGCGGACGTAGGGATCTTCGTCGTTGTCGGAGTTTTTGGCGTTTGCAGAGCGGCTTCGTAAAGATGCGAGCTGTAACTCTCACCGCGAGTGGGTTGACAAGCTTGGTGAATTGCTGCGAAATCTCTGTAACGAACGGATGTAAGAATCTTAATATTTAATAAAAATGTATGTAGTTATGTTATAAAGACAGTTACCGTCTTTCTTCTTGAACTTCAATCAGTCTTGACGTGGGCGGTTCCTTGCGCTCCTCATTGTCACTATTCTCATCCGGATCAACGAAGACTAATCTAGCAGCCTCTACAGGCGTGAGAACAGGCGTTGGTAACGTCAAAGCACGAAAGTTTGGCACCGAAATAGGATCTCTGGTCATACCAGAAGTATTGTTAATATTGCTAACATCAACCGTTCTCGCTGTTCCTTCCGACGCTTTTTGTCTTCGGCGGGCCAGCGTGTTGGCGCTGCGAGATTTTACCATTCCCGTGGAGGGCTCGACCACTTCGACATCCACTTGCTGAAAAGGATAATACGTGTTTGCCTGCATGCAGGCCTAATTGGAAGATAAGTGCGCATCTACTAACAATGAAAACGTCTTTCGAGGATTTTACGTTGATACACATACCTCTTGAGGGCTTTCTTCGTTATCGTCATGTCCACTGAGAACTGAATAACTGCACTTCGTCGGATGACTGAGCCTCGACAGATTTATTTGCGATAATTTTGAAATTTCCCTGAGAAAGCTGGGTCTGGCAGAGGGTGCCTCGTTTGGTGATATTCTATTGCTCGACAGCCTAGGCCTTTGATTTCTCAGCCTTGGTTTTGAATTGTCGATACCTGTTCCGCGAATTAACAATTCGGATACTGCTAGAGCGACGCTTTCAGCTCTCGGCTGCGGTTTCGGTCCTGGTACTGATAGCTTCTCCCAGGTTTCTGTGCCTATCGAAATATTTAAATATTTTACATTATGAAATGTTTAAAGTTTAAATGATAATTAAAAACAATTATTTTTAATATCTACTTATTTATATTGTATGAATAATGTATTTAACTATTTTTAATATTTACTTTCTCATTTCTTTGGCCATTTTATATATTAATCTCTTTAGACCTGATTTTATTGGAACCATGTTAAAAAATTTTTTTAAAATTTAATCCAAGAGCACTTTAATAAAATAATTTATACTAAACAATTTTTTCCAAAATTTTGACTATTTTTTCATATACGTCTGATCTTAGATAATGTTAATAGAAATAATTTCAATGGATAATATCTTCAATGAGGTATACATTATAATGATTATACATTACCAGACATTACCAATGTTGGTATACATTATAATAGGGTCTAAAGATTGATGCTTTACATATATGACGATGTGGCAACGCATACCGAAATGAAATCTCCATAGCTCGTTTGTCGCCAAACCACCGCTCTCACCGCCAAAGATCAACATACAACTTGGCAATCTGCACGCTGCGTGGCCATGAAGCGGTCCGGGACCTGGTTTGTTCTTCAACATGGACCATGAAGCACTGTTGACGTCCCATCGCCAGCAATCGTTTCTTTCTTGAAGATCCGTCATTCCGCCGTAAATATACATCGCATCACCGTGCAAAACCGCTGAATGCTTATGTCTTGCAGCCGGCCCGCTTTCGCTCGACGAAAGCAAATGCCAAGATTCAGTTTCTGTAATGTTAAACAAGTTCGGAGTCGCTATGCATTATTATTGATCGAGTTATATATGAGATACATAGCGAATATTATACCGAAATGAAAAGACCATAGTTCTGAGGAACTTCCACGTAAGTCTTGATAACCGCCGTATATAAGCATTTGTCCACGATGTACCAAGGCGGTGTGACCTCTTCGACCTCTAGGAATCACGCAACCTCGTTGAGCTCTCACCTTTCTCCACACATTTGTCTGAAAATTATTCGTAATCAGATTTTATGTATCAGATACTTTTTTAATTATTTGAATTATTTCTCTTAAGGAATTGTTTTTCCAATTACAAATGAACTTGATTCTACATTTCTGGATTTTTGCAAATACTCGTAAAGATGATATATAAGACCGGTGCAACCTGCAACAAAAGGGACAAAGATCTCTAATTTGTAGCCTTCCAATTCTGCCGTTTGAATAGCCTCGGCTTTAACTCTTGGAGCTGTGATAATCGCCATTGCCACCGCCAGTGAATAGAGATGCGAAAATTATTCTCTAGTTGCGACTTCTGATAAATATTTCATTCGTCTGAACGTATGCTTACAAAGTATGTACTATAGTAAACTTTGACTGTTTAAATATTCATTAAAGAAATTTCTGTTTCTCTTTTGTTTTTAATACTTTTTAAATAATTTATATGTTAATAAAAACAAAATAGAAATGGTATTTTATCGTTTAATTATGTAATATTTAAAAATATTTATTTATATGAATTGATATTTATTTATACGTTTCACACTGATGTTGCAGACGAGAGGCATAGTCGGTATTCACTGGTGGAATATTTAAGCTTGGTAACGCATTCATAACTCGAGCTTTTCATCCAATCATGAAAAGCATGGCGGCTGGTTGAAGGAATGTACGCAATATGATATGCAAAGCCATAGGCAAAGTATTATAAAATCTTAGCGTTGAGACGTACTACTCTTCTGACAGTAACGTGGATATATCAGAGGATATGTGCGTTTGAAATAGGACGAAATAGGAATTAATAATTCGAAAAATACATATGGAATTCACACAAAAATGTTATTAGTAAAACTGTCAGTAAAACTTTTCTGATTATTTATGATTTATTGATCTTTGCTTATGTGTGTTGTACATATGGGATTATTATATTTAATTTTATATATATATATATATATATGTATAAGATTATACATGTGTAAAATTGGTAATATCTTTAATATTTTGTCAAGTCTGTAATGTACGATAGGGATATTTAAACAATTCTGCATTATTTATGCGATACTATAAAAAGACTTATAATTCTTAGTATGTAAGAATATTTAAATATCGTTATATAGGTGGATAGTAGATTTATTTTTATCTTGCCGTTACCTTGGAACAATTTCCATGAAAAGTGTGTCCCAGAAAAAAGCATTCTTCGCGTGTCCATTATATTTACACATATCGATGAGATCAATACGTTGCCTCCCCTTCTCGAAGAGATTTATCGCTTAGTCTAGCAGAAAATTTGAGCGTGCGTATCAACTGGCGTTTTAAAATCCCATTAGTCTTCTTCTTTCGAAATACCATGGTTCATGGCATTGCATTGAACAAGTGGACTGTATAATTGTCCGGTGAATACACTCGAGAGGATCATTCCCTTCCGCGTAATGAGAATTATAATCGAGATGAGAACGAGGTACAAGTTTCTAGTATCAATTTCAGATTCATCTAAGAGATAATCAAGTATGGTAGCTTCAACCCATTGGCTTTAGACGTGCACTTTATGTAATTATTTTCGACACTCTTAGCTGACAACGACTATTTCTGTTGACATACTCGTACCATAGGGATCCAGAAATCTACGTGCTTCGGGACAGACAGATTACCCCGAGCAAGATAAGATTATCATTACATGTGATTATCATTACACATCGAAAGAACTACCGATGTCCGTTCCGCTCTTCAAGGGAGTTATGAATATATCTACTACCTTTTAGCCATGTTTATGAATACATCATATCTTGTCACAGAATAACTGATGCTTTATGATATGAATTTTTGAAAAAAATTTATGAATCGTAAAAAGATTCAAATAAATATCAATTTTATTACAAACTATCGTAGTGTAAAATAGCCTTCGTTACTCTTGCATTTTAAAGAATTTTGTAAATTACAATTGTAAAGGAAATGGAATGCTACAGCATACGCGCCTTCTTTCACTTTTTATTCTGAAAACAAGGTAGAGTTTTAACGAAGTACACAGAGGGAAAGTGAAAGAGACAGGGAGGTAAAGTAGGGAGAGAACAAACGCGCCGAACAACCCTCCGGCTTAGCCAATCAGGTTTGTCTGACGCATTCGAAACGCAGATTTCAATAATACACAGCGAACAGACAGAAACAGCGAAGGGATACATTCGTATTTCCATGGTCCAATGATTAAAAACAAATGGACCAAGAGTAACCATGGTAACTCAACCCAAAAAATCTCGGGATAAAATACGATAGAAAAAGAATTGACGTTCTTCCGTTCAATACAATTTTGTTTCATCTAATAGAATATAACAAAATATTCTTCTTCATTTATATAATTTGTAAAATTTGAAGCTTGCATTATTAGCATCAAGTAAAGGTCATATGTTAAAATAACAAAACATTTTATTGAATCCAATAATATTTATTTAAAGAGGAATGAGAAAAGCGAAAGGCA
>Ga0157364_1006734_pt1 | contig 11845 bp, 4 predicted proteins | sample AttsexASBM2_FD_111476 | JGI IMG/M metagenome (GOLD analysis project Ga0157364, IMG submission 111476) | Fungus gardens microbial communities from leaf cutter ant in Ribeirão Preto, State of São Paulo, Brazil - Atta sexdens ASBM2 | ecosystem: Host-associated > Fungi > Mycelium > Unclassified ...
CGGCCTCACCATAAGTATTTGAGAGCATTCGATGAGCCTCAGCCGCAGATTTCTTCATATTGAAGCAAAAAATTAAAACCTTCCGCAAATGACGAGAATTTGGCTCGTAAACTGACATTTTCAGTCAAGAATAACTTTATGATGCAGACACAAATCGACTATTGTTTCTATGGGGTTATATTGACAGATGCCCAAGTTTATTGTATGACATCTATGATCTATTTATTTCGACCACCACCGCTAAAGCCATCTATAGGAAAACGGCGGAAGCAAAGTTGTACTAATATAACTCAAAAAGTTTCAGAATAGCCTTGCAGAGCTCTGATTGAACAACTTGTTATTCTTTATTCTCTGTGCCTATTATGTTTGAGCCTTTATATCTAAGCCTATAATTACTTGACAGTCAATATTTCTAATTTTTCCCGCAAGGCGTGATAACACTAAAATTACATCTGCCGAATTTTTCATGGATTTTTTCCTACACCGTGTTTTAAGCCCACTTTTTTCGTGACCGCTTGAGTTTGATCTCCTTCTTATTACTCTGTGGCGTAATTTTAAGCTGATAAACCAATCAGAATACTGTTTTAGATTACGTAATCTAACGGAAATGGAAATAATAGTGAACTTATCCATAACTTCACAATAAGGTGAATTTCAACCGATTGAAATTCGCCTTATGGATAAGTTATTGCTGTTGTCTATTTTTGTTAGAATACATAGGTCTAAAATAATATCCTGATTGGCTTATCGGCTTAAGTTCACGTCTTTTAGTTACAGAAATTTTGCCTGTGCAGCTTTTAAGCCCGTATTAGACTATCGATTCTGCGAATCGACCCGACTGCCAACTCTGACTGCCGACCAATAATGGACCAAACACAACATGACTAATTTAATGTGATTGGTTTATTATTGGTCGGCAGTCAAAATCGGCTTGTAGAATCGGTAGCTTGATGTGGGCTTAAGTCATATAGTATTAGACGGAGAATACGGCAAAATCTCTTTTGTCTTAAAATGCCTTTTCATGCTGACATAAGATGATAAATCGATATTTAGTACATATAATTTTGATACATATAATTGTGCTACATCCAGTCTTGAAAAGTGGACGATGTACCCTAAGAAAAATAGACGTTACTATGTAATCAACATTCACTTTATCAGAGGGCAGTAGTACGCGGCAGCATTTTGTGATTACAGGTTTTGGGCCATCATGTTTTCTCTCAGGTTTCTCTCTGTTAAAAACGAGCGTTGAATGCAGCATGAAAAAGCATTTTTAGGGTCTCTTTTATCAATCTCAGTTAAATTAACCGATGTTTATATGGAACTCATTTAGGCTGGCATTTATAGATGGATTCTTATTTCGTTTTAAGTGTCTTAGAAATCCCATGAGGCACATTTGCCGCGTAAGTTGGAGTCCCATGAGATAGATCTCGCGTATCGCGTAATCGCGTAACCAATCAATAATCAGTAAAACACGAAACCATAACAGTGGATCACTTCTGATTGGTTACTCTGTTACGCGATACGCGATAAATACATCTCATGGGACTCTACCCTGAAGACGCTAATGTTACTCTCTGGTCGATATTCATATATTCTTATATTTAAAACCGTCTATAGTCTATGATGGAAGAATTACGGTGAGCCAAATCACGCCTACTTTTGCTTCGTATCGTCTTTCAGTGCGCAATCTACCAACGTGAGACGTGAAAAACATGGGGCGATATTCATAATCCGTTTTTATTTTAAAATCATTTTAAATATAATGTCTTAAGATGTTAATACAGTCCTCGGATTGACTTAAGACAATCTTAAATGTAAGAATCGACTATGAATATCGACCTATTATGTGTCACGAAGTTGATACTGAATCTTTTCTTGCACGGAAAGATTCACTACTAACTTCATGACGTCTTAAGACGGTCTTAAATATAAAAGACCTGCATTGATCTTTGTTACACGGCACGCTTCATAATTTTTTGCACACTGAACGCGGAAACACACTTGCCGCGCGGCAAAATGAGACGCGGTAACCAATGAACACATTAGGAGCTGTAAGCTTATTGGCTATCGCATCACATTTGCCGTTTCAAGGGTTTCCAGCGTGCAAAAGCCATTATGCCGAAATTATAATATCAATGTTATGAAACTGATCAATCATAGCTATTCCTTTGAAGAATAGCTGTGATTGGCCAGTTTCATAATATCGATGTTATAACTTCGGTGTAAAGCGTGCTGTGTAAACGTAGTAATATCGTATCGTAGACGTCGCAAGTCACAAGGTTGTTACTTCAGCCAATCCGATGCTTTAATTTTAAAGTCGCATGATGCTTACGACGCTTCCGACACTACGATACGCTCAATGTAGAATGGCCTTTAAGAACCAACTATGAATATCGGCCTTTGAGGTTAGCATGCGCAACTATTCGCACAAGTATGTGGTGATTGGTAGATGCTCGTGCTTTAGAGAGAGTACCCTATAATTTTGGCATTCCTTTAAAGATACCTTTTTTCCAGACGCTCGTTTTTGGCGTCAAAATAAGTCACGTGATAGAAATTGACGAACATCAAGCATGAATTTTGATCACGTGACTTATTTTGACGCTGAAAATGTGGGTTGAGCATCAAGCATAAAAAGGCACCTTTAAATTTTGCCCCATAGGATCAAATTTATTAGAGAGACTATATTGTTGTATGTATGTACACAATCATGGACACCATGGTTGATAGTTCCAACAGTGTCAGTGAGCTGAGCGATAGTGAATCGTGGTAAATCGTATGGGTGAGATGTTGGTGCGTCCGCGACACTTTGAAATGTCAAATTCGGCGAAAATTTACGGTAAGTCCGACGGTAGCCGTTCATGTGAAAGTTGCGCCCACAGTAGCGTGCGAAATGCAGTTGCATTCGTCGCTGTTTGAGCGCAGGAATTGTCGTAACACTTACTTCGACTTAAGTTGTATGTTAAGACGTAAGCACAAGCTTTGACGTACGACTATTTGCTGTTTCTTGGAGATATGGTATAAGTCTCTATGTAAGTATTATAACAATTCTTGCTCAGACTGACTCGTCCAATCGGATGCCGATTGCCGCATTCTGTTACATACTTTTTCTCAATCCAAAAGTCTGAAAGAAAAGTCCCGCGTCGTTTCATCCTTTCTCATTTCTTTCACTATCTTGCTGCAAAGATATCGTAATTAATTGCTATATATGGCGGGCCATAAAACTATCACATGTTTCCTATATGTTATGAGATAGGAAATAGGTTTTCTTTCTCTCTCTCTCTCTCTCTCTCTCTGCGTGGATTCTTGATTGCCGTGATGATCGAATGATGATCAAATGAAACAATGCGAAATATATTCTTGACAGACTAACAGATGTTTATTTTGCATATTGTATGTATGCGAATCTGATAAATTGTAAATAGCGATAAATTGTAATCGGATAACGGAGCTATCATATGTACTGATGTACTTGCACTGTTTGCGGAGAGATACATGAGCATATGCAATGCAGATGGAAGCTCCCTCACATCTCTCAAATTTGACAGAAAGAAATAATTAAATTTAATTGGTGGAAGTAGAATAATATAATAAAAGTATAATATAATATGATATGATATGATATGAGCAGGGTTGGCATAACCCATATTAAACATAACGTATTATACATGGTTTTTATATCGTATAATATTGTATGTTATATATATTATATGTACGTTTTATACATATAATAATTTTATGTGCAGTTAGTCAAAGAAACACTTTCGATTATATGTATTAAGCAGGTTCTACATTAGTTACAAGCTGATCGCAAGTTTGTTGCGACAGCCAATCTGAAGCTTGCATTTTGAGATCAACGCTTCATAATGGCTGTCACACAAACTTGTGATCAGCTTACAACTAAGAACTGACTTTATATGTAAGCAACTACTCATAGCTCTAAATTGCTCAACCCTGAATATAATATAAGTATAATATAAGTATATTATTTCCACCATGATTAAATTATAAAAATCATTAGTTGTGCAGAGAAAGCAGTTTTGCAACTGTTGTAAAAGTCTTTAATATGATTGCTAATACATTTAGATTCAGAATATAGTAAGAAATTAAACAAAAAGATCGCTGAAAAGATAATTCTTTATTTAAATTCTCTAAAGTACTTCTATAGTAAGGTGCCAAAAATTGTCCACCCCTCACCAGAGTCCACCCAAAATCACAAATATATCTATATAATTTGGATAAAATATTAAAATTATATATGTATATTTTACATAAATAGTATGAAATTAATGATGTTTAGTATGTAAAAATAATGAAATAAAAAGAAAAGAAGTTGATTTCTTATATATTTTTTCTTGTGGAAATTTAATATTTTGTCATTTCAACATTAAATATCTTTCCAGAAATGACCGATAACTTATTACTTTTTTTGTGACTAAAATGTGTTACAATTGTAACAATTTTTTAACTATTATATAATCTCGGTTTTTAGAAATATCTATGATAATGTTTATGTGCAGTTTGTCAAAGAAACATTTTCGAGCCTTATCTGTCACTAGGTTATTTCTCAAAACATTTATCAAAGGTTACATTTTTAACATTTTTTTTTTATTTCTTTGATAACCTAATTTAGAATTTTGCACATATCAAGTAACTTTAACTTTATTATATTAAAAAATTAGACATTTCTATGGTAACTCAATTTACTGTAGAACCAAGAAGACTTCTACCATGTGTAGAACTATTCTAATGGTTTAAGTTACTATTGCCTACCAATGTATAATAGACTTTTACACACGGTTCAATTTACGCCGAAGTTATAATAGCGATCTTAGGAAACTGGCTAATCATAGTCATTCCATTCTTCAGAGGAATAACTATGATATAATTGGCCAGCTTCATAACATTGATGTTATAACTTTGATGTAAATTGAGCCATGTAAACATAATAATAGATTAATCTTGGTTCAACTTATTTTTCGTCTTTTTCTAATTCTAAAAATTAGAAAAAAATCAAGAGTAGATGATTAAAATTAATCTACATTGACGGAAAACAAGCATAACGTAACGATTTTCTAATGAGAACTTACTGATTTTTTTATTATTAGTACTATACTCTTTTATTAGATTGGACATTTCAAAAAGAAGGCACACAGTTTTTCTGATTATTATAATTTGAATAATTTTCACAATAAACTGCGCGCGCGCGCGCGTGTGTGTGTGTGTGTGTGTGTGTATGTGTGTGTGTGTGTGTGTGTGTGTGTGTGTAGACACGCACGCACGTACGCACGCATTATTTTGAAAGGTAAAAAATTAAAAAAGATGAATTTAAAGAATTAGTGAAAGTGTTGAAAGAGGTAAAAACTTTCTTCCCAGTAACAAAACATGTCTTGTATATATTTCCTTAGTCCAATCATACACTTGAGCACCATGAAAGGTTCTTTTAGTATATTGCGAAAAAATGAAAATCTAGTTATAGTTAACTAACAATGTCTGTACACAGAAATGCTTGAGAAAAGAAAAGAGTTGAAAAAAGAAATATTAAGAAATTCCTAAAAAATTAGCTTTAAATATTACATTAAAAATATAGCATTAAATATTGTATATTTTAATAAGTTTTTTGAAGGCAAATTTTTGCTTCCTTCCCCTTCCAATTGAAATCCTATCCATGGCGAGATACATATTTGGAATGTGTATATGAAACATTTCAGAATGTTACCATACATATATACGAATTCTATTTTATTCTTGTGTTTGATGCGCTTTAATGCCGCGTCTATATTAAAAAGTAATGTTTTATAATAACAATTGTAAATTTAAAGAGGTTCAATTATATAATTGTTATATGATTTTTTATTCAGTTGATTTAAAATAAATCTCCAATTTTCTGTAATTTTAAAATTTACGTATTAGCATTTGTACTTATTTTATATAAAGTACCAAGTAAAACAATGTGAAACTTTATTTTGTTCCACATAATTATCCACGTTGTTCAACAGTATAATAGATTTTTATGTATCTTTTGCGACACGTTATGATATATTAGAAATAGTTTTATGACAAAAAAAAACAATATTTTTGAAATTGATAATTTTTTACACTCTATGAGACAAATTGATTGATAGTATGCTACACAGAGATGTAACACTGTAATCAAAACTTACAGGGATCCTAACTTACAATTAACAATAAATGTCAGTAATACTTTTAAGTTATAATTGGTTTTTTATTCATTTAAAAGTTTTATACAGACATACAAACAAACGGAAAAGAATTTTAACAAAATATATAATTTTTGAAAAAAGTTTGTATAATAGTTTCTTTTATTTATTTTCTTCCACAAATAAGTTTTAGTATGTGTTTCTGAATAATAATATATTAAAATATATTAAAATATATTAAATATTAAAATATATTAAAATAATAATATATTAAAAAATGGCATTGATATCTATATTAAAAAATAAAATAACGAAAAATTAACATTGCACATTTTTTTTGCTCCATACTTTTTTTAATACTGTATATACTATTTACATTATACTATATAACAAGCAATATTTTTTTAGAGAAGTAGAAAGATGCTATGGCAGCTTCGGTTGTATCACACAACGATGAGGAGGAATTGAATGGGGAAACGGAGTCAGAAGCCAGTAGTATATATCAAGGCTCGATAATCTCTACCGTACCTGATCGCCATGGATTTCTAGGCGGATCACAATACAGTCCAGAAAGGTAATTTAACCTCTTTTTAGCATGATAACATTTCAATAAATGTTTTAATAAAATAAAATTTTATTATTTAATATTATAACTTTATGAAATAGGAAACAATCTATATCACCTGATGTGATATTGCGGAGAGAGAGAAAATGGATACAGATGCTGAATAATTGGAGCCTTTTTATGACTACAAATTACCATAAAGTCCGCGAGAGATGCCGTAAGGGTATACCACCTTCTGTGAGACTACGTGCCTGGCTAAACTTATGTGGTGGTCAGCTTCTAATGAACGAGAATCCAAATTTGTATGAAGAATTGATAAAACGGCCCGGTGATCCCAAATACATAGAAGATATCAAAAAGGATCTCCATCGTCAGTTTCCACATCATGAAATGTTTGTCGAGAATGCACCTGGACAGCAAGAACTGTTCCAAGTTCTCAAGGCATACTCCATTCTGAACAGCAAAGTGGGCTACTGCCAAGCTCAAGCACCTATTGCTGCATTTTTGCTGATGCATATGCCGGCAGTGCAAGCATTTTGGTGCCTCGTTGCGATATGCGACAAATATCTTATCGGCTATTATAGTCAGGGCATGGAAACGTTGCTGCGCGATGGAGATATTCTCTTCGCTCTTTTGAAGAGAGTCTCGCCCGTTGCGTATAAGCACTTAGTTAGTAAATATGAATTCTTATGTGAACTTTCTATATAACTATATTGATCGTTTTAGAAAGACAAATTGAAAATCAATTTTAATTATATGTGGAATTTTTTTAAAACAATTCTGTAGTTGTTAATAAAATTTTTATATTTCTCGACTATATAAATAATATAAATAAGAAGATTTTAGAATAAAATTTCTTTTTTTTTTAATCATTGTTATAGACTGATCATAAATTAGTTAGGGATTTAATTGAATATTTACTATTTTAGAAAAAACAAAAAATGGAGCCAATCTTGTATATGACGGAATGGTTTTTATGCGTTTACACGCGAACGTTGCCGTGGGAAAGTATCCTACGTATATGGGATATGTTCCTTTGCGAGGGTGTAAAAGTAATCTTCAAAGTAGGTCTAATACTATTGAAAGGTAGTCTAGGTCGCACTTCCCTTATCAAATGTTGTCCAACAACATACGAAACCCTCCAAGTGCTGAGAAATCCACCCCAACATATCATGGAGGAGGAGGTCTTGGTTTATCAGGTACACACTTTTTACACAAATATGAATATTACAAAAAAATTACATTTATTATAAACGATAGTTTTTAATAAGCTATTATATAATTGAGTTAAATTTATAATGATTATAGAAAATTGATAAATTTATTTCTAATTCAATTTCTTTATATTTTTCAAAGATTTTTATTTTAACTCAAACGTTTTTTCGGTATGGCATTTTTTTCAATGTTTTGTAATACTTTTTCGATATAACTTCTTTTTTTTTTATGAAGATACATAATTTCATTGCATCACTCACAGTATTCAAACGAGACTGATGTAATTAGTGTGTTGCAGGTGTATGCGCGCGCGCATATGTGTGCGTGCGTGCGTGCGTGCGTGCGTGCGTGCGTGTTTGTGTGTGTGTGTGTGTGTGTGTGTGTGTGTGTGTGTGTGTGTGTGTGTGTGTGTGTGTTTTCAGCTATTAGTTTACCTCTTATTGTTGTCTTATTCTAGTTTTGTTATTAATAGACTTTGTAACAGTAATTTTACTGACGCCTAACCATTTGCAAGCTATTATTGTCTTTATATTAATTTTATATTATATTTATGTTAATCTATCATAATCTATCATAATCTATCATATTTTATGTCTATTACTCTGTCTGTAGTCTTTTTCATATAGCTTTGCAATAAATTAAATTAAATTAAATTAAATTAAAATTAAATAATTTAATATTATGTTTCTTAATGTCTAGCATTTTGATTGAAAAACAATATTGTCTTTTACAATATGTTCATTTTTATGAAAATTATTATACAAGCAATCGAATTGGATTAAATCTACCATATACCAGTGTTGTTTTCATAATGATGCATTAAGGATTAAAATTATAAGATTTTAACGTAACTTTTATGTTTTATAAATAAAATAAAATATATATTATTTGTAACCTTCTTAATGTTGCAGATTCAGAGGTTGAATTTGAGCGAAGAGGATTTTGAATATGAGCATCAGAAGCAAATGTTAAAAAGAAAGGCGGTGGAGAAGGAAACTGCCAATCGAACTGACTGATGATTAAGTAGTTAGATGAAGATGGGACGAAATATGACAACATTTGAACGTGTAGTCTCAACGTGTGCCTTCCTTTCTGTTCTGATACTGTATAGATTTCGCAATTTGTATGTTAGAATTTTTTCGTATTAAAATCGAGGGATATGATAAAAAATGATAAATGGATAGGTACATATATTCTCAAAATAGAAAGTTCCATATACTTTGTGCACACATACGTATACATATTCTCTGAGCAGCTGGAGTGCATTATTTATCTCTATTTCCTTCATTATTAATCTTCATTATCAGTCGTAGTTTGTTAAAAAAAAAAACAATACATTTGCAGGTTCATGTAGTACTACTTATTTAGTATTTTCTGATTAATGTATTTTTAGTTGATTATCTTTATAATTAATATTATCAATATTTATGTACAAAAATTTATTGCATTTTAAAAAAAAGTATAGTATATTATAATGTTATAATGTTACTAAATAAATATTATTTTTCGTTAATGCCGATTTTATCTTAAATTATTATTAATCCTTACTGATCGAACGAATTTAATTTTTATTACATCTTCATGCTTATAATAATATAATTTCCTATAAGTACAATATTATTTAATATTAAATAATATATTCTTGGAATATGAAGATTATGCGTTTCGCGAGTTTTCTTCATGTCCAGATCCATTTTTGAAATGTCAACGTTTCGTGAACCTTGTCCATTTCATCAGGACGAGGAGCAGTCTGATACTGAGCTGTTCCTCTAGGCCGTTCCTTTCATATTACGCTTGTTGGAATAATGAGAGGAAAGAAGAGAATTGTAGGTGGGGAGGGGAGAGGGGGAAGAGGAAAATGGGAGAAATTAATCGGTCTCAATAACCAGGAGAATGGTTTTTCATATTTTATTCATGTTGTAGCCATTTCTATTTAAATTGTTAGGGTATTTTTATATCTCTATGGCTTCTCTATACTTTCTTGGAAAATAATGTAATGTTGGCTATTGCGGTCGTTTTGTCAAACAGTATTTGATATCCTGTTTCGATGTTGTGTTCTGATAATGCTGACTGCGTAACGTGTTTTAGCCATTATGTTGGTATTCTTTTATGTAGGTTGACCATTCTCCCGAATTCTTCAATGTATATTTGCCCGCAGGAACAAGGTACTTTGTATACTCTTGCGAAGCTGAGTGGAGATCTTTGATCTTTAGGATTTCTTAAGATTTGTCCTATCTTTTTGGGTGATTTGAAGATAATTCGGATATTGTGTTTGTTTAATATTCTGCCGATCCGATCTGTTCCTCTGACATACGGGAGAATGGATCCTATTGACTGTGTATCAGAAATCGTCTTGTAGTACACAAACCAAATCTCATGGAAGCCTCAAGAATATATTTTTGAAATATTAATGAATGGTTATATGTTCACTCCTGATAATATTACTATATTACATGATTATTAAAAGTAACATTATTTAGTGTTACTGTAATATTATATATGAACATTAAAAATTATAACAACATTTATTTTAATTTGTAAAACTGTTACACTGGTTCAGTTTAAATATAAAATATATTTAAATACTGAAAATAGTTTTGGTATGCAGTATGTAGAACTGGATGTAAAATCACACCGAAACATTATTTAAGCACAAGACACATCATATACTGATAAGACGTTTTCGTTACTAGATTGTGAATTCAAATTGCATATATATAAAAATTGCTAATATAAAAATATAATTAATATTAATAAATATTTTAATAATATTTTAATAATATTTCAAAATAAAGAAAATATACTAAGGATATTTATACAAGTGGACATATAACATCCAGAATATACTCATAACATTAAAAAATGTACAATATTTTTAAAATATTATAATAACTTATTTTAATTTTTTAATATTTATATAACATTCTGGGAATATTTTGCGTCTCTATAAAGATTATAATAGCATAAGAGGTTTTACAATACATTTATTTCGTATTAGAATTTATAGAGTAATGATGGGCGTCATTTCATTATCTGTTACTGAACCATTATTGAGAAATCTATTGAGAAATAACTTTCGTAACCGTTACGTAAGTTTGAAAAATAACATTATCGGATTTAAACGGTTATTTTCAAATTTTAAATTTTATAAGTAAGTAAAAAGTAAATAATATAAAAGGTAAATAGTAATGTTTAAGATCTTACTATTTATTTTTTTTTGTCAGTAGAAGCATTATCGTCGCTGTCGCTGTATTCGGTTATTACATGCGTTCATTTTTGTCGTATGACAAATTTTTCAAATCAGAAGCCCTATTCTTGAAAAATATCGCATACGAAAAACTAGAGAAATGTTATAGTATATAACGCATACTAGTATTTCCCTAGTTTTTCGTGATACTTATCAAGAATAAAGACCCTGGAGGTTCTATTCGTGAACAGAACCCGCTTGAAAAATTCCGTATACGATATACAAATATTCTATATGGAAGTAGCATTCCGTATATACAATCGATCAATTACAGTTGAGAAACTGTCATTTTTGTTTGCGAAAATTATTCGTATGTGCTCAAGAATAGAACCTTTGTTTGATTGCTATAGGACAAAGAGATTCGAGATCTTTTCTGTCTTGTAGCCAAGTAACATATCTAAAAAATTGGTCATATGGCAAAAAACGGATGCGTGTAATATTGATCTAATATTGGCATTACTCATTATTAAGTTGACATCACTGGCTTCGTTCAACGGACTCAACAGTTGAGTGAGCGCTCGCTGTTATTGATATATTATTAGGTGTACAACTTTGCTTCCGCCGTTTTTTTTCCGAAATTCGAGGCTTTATTGTAAAAAACTGGTTATACATTTATGATTCAAAGTATTGTCCATCGCTGACCACTACTTTCTCCCA
>Ga0157364_1006735_pt1 | contig 11845 bp, 2 predicted proteins | sample AttsexASBM2_FD_111476 | JGI IMG/M metagenome (GOLD analysis project Ga0157364, IMG submission 111476) | Fungus gardens microbial communities from leaf cutter ant in Ribeirão Preto, State of São Paulo, Brazil - Atta sexdens ASBM2 | ecosystem: Host-associated > Fungi > Mycelium > Unclassified ...
CTATGCAACCTTTATCACTGCGTTTTATTATTGTGACCGACTTTTCGAATTCAAAATCGGTCAAATTTAAAGAAGAGAGTTTCTTTGAGCAGTTCCTTTATCATAGATTTATTCTATCTAATTGATTATACCGAATTAATTAAAAAATTAGTGATCTTGATAGCAAAAAAAACAATCTTGGAGTATCTAAAAATTTTGGTAGATACAAATCTGAAAGTAATTTTGTTGGATTACATAATTATTAAAATAATTATGTAGAGGACGCGCTCAAGTACATATGAACAATGCTATAAAAAATGTCAACGTACTAAACTATAATATATAATTTCTACATAATTATTTTGATAGTTCTATAAAATTATTGTTAGGTGTTTTGATAGTTCTATAAAATTATTGTTGTATCTGAAAAAAATTTATAAATCTTAATACATATTTCTTTGAATAATACTAACAATTTATTTACATTAAATAAATATTTACTCAATAAAAAAATGAGTTAAATAAAATCAAAGATTTTTTGTCAAATCAAATAAATAAATGTTTACATTTAGTAAATATTTACTTAAAGTTGTTCAAACAAATATTTAGTATTTTTTTAATGTAATTAAATTTTTAGATATTTTAACAAAAATGTTTCCTTGTATAGATAAATGTTAGCAATGTTAATGTGTTAATTTTTTTGAAGTAGAAATAAAAATTTTGTTATAAGTTTTATGAAAGACAAATATAATTTAATAATATATTAAACTGACATATTGTTGATAAAAAAAGTTATCGAAATGAAAATTATTTAATTGTGGCAATCAATGTGTTAAAAAGGGTTATCTCTTTGCGGTACGGCATAAAGTGCGCGCCATGAAAAATCATAAAGTTTTCATTCACGCTTGTATCACTCCTTGATTGATGCCGAAGCGGTGACGAGTGAGATCAGCGCAGGCGAAACCGCGCGTGGCGTTTGCGAGTGACGCAGCCTCTTTGATTAAATGCAACGCGTGTCTCCGATTAAACGGCCAGAGCGTGGTCTTTACATCATAATTATAGATTAAATTCCATAAGCATCGCGTCAACTCGCTCGCGCGTTCGCGATCCACGCCATCGGATAGAAATGAATTAATCGCATCTTTCACCGAGCGAATTATTTCTTTATGCCGAGAAGTCAGAGGAGTTGTCACTTCCTCAAATTTTTTCCCCATTTTTTCATTACACACATCCGCCTGTCATCGAATCGGCTGCGTGATTCATCCGCGGCTGATATAACGCTCGATTACGCGAGTATACTTATAGATTATACGTCAACTGACGATTGTCCTTCAAATTATTACTCTTGATGAATCCACGAGTCCTCTCTTTCCTTGGAAAGAAGAGTCTTCTGTTCGCCAGGTTTCCAACGAGTATGCAGATTTCGATGGGAAACCAGTATTGATCTCTGATTCCCGTTTAGATCCTCTATATTTAAGTCAAAGTTATTCCGCATATATTTATCTCGTATTTTCTCTTATCGCGTGGAAAGAACGATTTTACTGAAGTATCTGAAAATTTAAGTATAGATACAGATCTGAAAATAATTTTGTTGGCTTATCAAAATAATTATATAAGACACTTAAACATAACGAGCAATGCTGCAAAAAGTTTTGACATTTTAATGATCAGTTTGAACGTTCTACATAATTATTTTGATAATATAATAAAACTATTTTCAGAGCTGAACTTGCAAAATTTTTAAATAATTTATTAAAGTTGTTTTTTCCACTGAGAAAAATGTTTTGTGTGACATATGATTTACGAAACTTTATAATTTTTTTAAAAATTTTGTTATTCTAATAAAAATTGGGTTATTCTAACGTATTACTTTTAATTTAGACTTCACTTACTTTTTAATTAAAACTTTCTTACTTTTTAATTGAAACTTTACTTACTTTTTTATCAAAACTTTCTTATTTTTTAATTTAAAAAGTTTTCGTAAGTCAAAATATTTCTCTCAACGTGCACACGTACGTATATTTTATTCACTTATTCTCCGCATTTTCTGAAGAGACTGCAATTGATTTTTGCGTAAAATTTTTTAATATAAATATAATTTTTAAAAACCACAATATACAGCAAGATAGAGCTAAATTTCGAGGAGGACAAATTTCGAAATTTCTGTCTCCGACAATCTTTCGCCTATACTAAGCAGATTGACGACGATGTTTTCATACATTCATAAGGCGGAGAACATTCTGTAATCCCTGGCAGCAGACTGATTATTAAGCGCACCGTTAAACGCAATGACATAACACGATATCAATGCTCGCGTCAGCGTAGATGATCGGCGTACAGAACCGGCGTAAACTTTCTCGCATCATTTTTCGCGAAGGATACTGGACGCCACAGAAAAAGTTACATATTAAAAATGTGGCTCCTCCACATTCTTCAATCTTTCTAATAAAAGTCTCAATTTATAACTTCACAATAATTAATTCTAATCTTTCTCTCTACTTTGCTTCTAGATAGAACGAAAATTTTTAAAAATTTATAATATACGAGTACTTATTTTCGATACATTTATTTTCACACAGTTTTTAAAATTTAATTTCACAAAAATTCGAGGAAATTAATTCTAATTTTTCTCTCTACTTTGTTTCTAATTATAAATAACATCAGAAGTTTCTTCTTCTAATCTACAAGAAGCATTTATTTTTGCCACATTTATTTTCACACAGCTTGCAGGAATTTAATTTCACAAAAAATTCGGGGAAATTAATTCTAATTTTTCTCTCTACTTTGCTTCTAAGTATCGAAAATTTCTTCTAATCTGCAATATACGAGTAGCATTTATTTTTACACGGCTTACAGGAATTTAATTTTACAAAAATTTAAGAAAAAATTAATCCTTTTTTTATACTTTGCTTTTAAATAGTGTCGGAAATTCCTTTTAATCTACAAAGCAGCTCCGATGCATTTATCTCTACACAGATTGCAGGGATATATTTCGAGAGAATGACGATCGTCCCGAGGGAAAAGATTGAAGTGAGCACGTATCTACTTCTTTCGTGTAGATATTTCTGAATGTGTTCGAGCATTCCCCACCGGATATTGGAAAAATAAACGGACCGACGTATAAAGCCCCTGCTTTATATTCTGCTTTTGCTTATTTTTATGGATCGTACAAAAAGCGTACACGAGGGAGAATATATTGGAATTAAAAGATTCTTTTGCGATTCGCTCTTTGCTCTTTTTTTTATGGCAGTTTTTTTATGAATATTGACGAGAATTATATCTTTCTTTTGTGTCCGTTCTCAATATGGAATAAGCTCGAAGAAAATAATAATCATAGCGTCTGATTGACTCTGATCAACGTAACTATGAAATTTTTCATGTTTCCTTCTTAGGCAAAAAAATGCTTTTAGTAATTTTATTCTCGAAAAATATAAATTATATATAAAAATACTAGAAAAATCTTCCACACAACATGAAATATTTTAAAAACATTTCCAAAATATTTTATTGTAAGATTTGAAATATATATTTCAGAAGTTTTTTGTAAAATATTTCTGAAATATAAATTTGTCCAAAATATCAGAATTTTTAAAATATTTTTTTTCTTACAATATTTGTAGAATATCTCTGAAACATTTTTGTTAAATATTTTATTACGTACGCAATATTTTAAAACGTTTTACAAATGTTTACGAAACATTATCTTTTTGAAATATTTTATTTCAAAAACGATTCACGTAAATATTTTATATTGTGTTTACATCATATATATGACATATACTATAATATAATATTTTCATATGCGATATTTTTTTGAGAATACAGCCATAAATCTTTTTTTTTTCATCAACATGCATTGCACAAAAAGCAATTAAGATTTATAGAGATAGATAGAGCAGTTATCGCCAGCGTAACGAACACTATTATTGGCTTGCAACATAGCTGAGCTTTAATAAAGAAGTGCGTTTCTGCACGAGGGCTTTCGACCCACGCATTCGTGATCATCGCTTTCAAATAGAGAATCCGAATCGTCGTGCTAGATCGGACAGCTATCGCTCGCAAGCTCGACCTCTTGCATCAACGCTAAAACGTGTGCCAGCTGATTCATGCTACCTGCTTTTCTCATTGAATAAAGAACGACGAAGGAAGGGCGATAAATGTCACGTATGTGGCACGAGAAATTGTGCGAACATTTTATATCCCATATATTGCGCCCTGCGCGTAATTCCGTCTGTCATCATTTTTTCTAATTGAAGAATATATCGCGACGTTTCAATTCAATATGTCAATACGTCTCAGTTGAAATTCTATTCAAACGCGGCAATATATCCAACGATGATTTTTCAGGAATACATAATATTTGTGAATTTTTTAAATATAATCTTTATTTTTATTAATCTAATTCTCTTCGTGCAATCACTTTCAAATAAAGTTGGCAAAAATTAAATTACGTTCAATCTAATCCAGTTTATTATTAATTGTGTGAGGCTGTTTTCCTTTTCACACGCTTTATATAAACGGCCCGTTGGCTTTTTTTTGCTCGCACTTCTTTTTAACGTTTATAAAATAAATTTCACTTTCCTCTTTTTTTAAAGTGTTTACTACACGGCGTACCGCTGTTATTCGCGGCCCTACAAATTGTTAATACTAAAAATAGCGTGTACGTCATATCAAGCAAAAGGATGATGTGCTGTTGTCCCAAATTCCGTGATATTATAGGTTTGTGTTCACATACTTCGAGGAAGCACTCATTCTGGAATAGCTTGTAACTTACGCGATATACACGTCATTTCATTTATTTAAATAAATTTATCGCTTATCGTCTCTTTGATATCAAAACAGTGCTAAATTTAATTGGTAATTAAATCTACTCTCTCTAAAATTTTTTATAATGAATTGTCACTTTAAAATCTCGCTCTTAAAAATTGAAAATTGGATCACTCTTTTTCAAGACTGGCTCAATTTTCACTCTTCAGAGTGAGATTTTATTGCAAAGAATTTAGAGAGTATATAATCAAAATTTCATTAACATCATCGTGCTAAGATCAACGTTACTGAGCACAATTTTAGAGAACGCGATTAACCTCAAGAGCGTATTCAAATCACGCGTCTGACACGCATCTCGTCTTGCAGACATTTATCAATGCCTCTAACATCGTAAACTGATTTATTGGACGCGATTAATAGCTAGTCCCTAATAACCGTTCAATGGCGGCGTCTATGATAACGGTAAGTCGCAATAAGCACGTCCGGTTAATTTACAGCAATGAAATATATCGATTTTGCGAATGTCAGTGCAATCACGTTTATGATAATGACACAGCGCTATTCTATATAGATATACGTTCTTAGCTCCATTAACTTACGTACTTCATCAATATATTAAAAATCGGAAAAATCATTTCTTTTCTTTTACATGTTTACGTGTAAATATTGGTATATGCGTGTGAATGAAATAATAAAAACATTTAAAAAAAATAATAATATAATAAAAAGACGTGAAATAAAACAAAATACTTTTCAAAATAATTTTTTAATTGATATGTACAATTTTTTTCTATAATCAACGTATATAATTTTTTTCTAATATTTTCTCGATATAAATAATTTTTTAAAGTTTTATTGGAATTCATATTATTCTGTCGTGTTTATTCCATGTTAATACGGTTTAATACATAAATCATGCTCGACAAAATGCCAGCGCTGCATACGCTGTAAGTAAATATAGCGATGACAATCTGCCTGCTCCGTCTTTGATTTCATTGTAAACGGATCTGTGCCACGAGACTCCCGCATTCGTTTTAAGGAAATCTCCGATAATTAATTAAATTCCGTGTTTATTCCGTCGTATGCTTCAGTCGATCGAATGTGTTCCGCGATATCGAAATCTCACTAACATGTAGAACAAATTGTTCTCGTCGTCGCAATCGATGGGATAATCGTTCAATTATCGTCATGGGACACTCGTTAGCACTTGCCAACTGATGACTATCGGCAAATTGCGGACACGCCTGGCATTGCACTTTGCTGCCGGTATCGCGATACCAATCTCTCCAAGAAGTGAATTACATGCGGGCGGCGTCGGGGATTACGTCGAGGTGTTGACGCATACGCGATTATGAAACTAACGTGTGTCGTGCACATTCTCTTCTGAAATAATCAATTCCCATTCGTAGATTAATAGACGCTTTTGGCGAAATGCGTTTGACGAAACACTTTTCATCAATCAGTTTTCATCAATTAATTTTCATCTATCATAAAATGAATTTTGAGATGGGTGAGATAGCCAGAATTCTCTGTTAGGAAAGAAGATCAAATTAGAGTTGTGACTTTTAATTTGGGAGAGAAGAGTAGTATGGACTTGTTTTGTTTTATATTATTATTTTTAATTAATTATTAGCGAGTAAATATAAAATAATATTTAATTTACTAATTTATTTTATTTTTCTCTTAAATTTGTAAACTGATTCTTCAAACTAAAAAAACTTAAGCTAATAACATTATAATAACATTAGAAGCTGTCTTGGATTCTCAAAAAATCTTTTTATAATTTTCATCACCAACTTTTTCTTCTTTTCTAAAATTAATTTCTTGTGAATTTCTTATTAAATCTAGTCTGTCTAAACAGTTTTAACTATTTTTGTTCTTTAAAATTTGAAAGGTCCCTCTTACTCCATTTTCTTTGGCTTCATCTATAAATTTTAGTTCAATCGAGATAATTTTAGACAAAATTTAAAAAATGCTTGGAGCACGTCGAAAATCAAGACATAGAATATGAAATTTAAAACATTTTTAAAACGTTTTTTAATCTTAAGTCCTAATTTTGATATGCATACCTGGATATTATTTCAGCTAAAGTTATCCTATTTTATGATATTTTCAATGTCAATTTTTTTTAATATTTCGATACATCTCGCGAATACATAAGAAATCCCTCATTATGAGATCTGGACGTCGCAATTAATCTTCAAAATTGCCACGACATCCTTGATGAGCATCGCGATAATAATATATTATAATATTAATACTACAATATTAATAGTATTATAATATTAGTTTTACCTCACGGAATCAGAGCCTGACCTACATTCTGTACATTTGATAACCGACCTTTTCATTAACACGGGATTAGCGCGAGATTTATTCGCGCCGCAGTTCGTCATCAAAAGATGTTTACTTTCCGTCGCGACGCGCGCCGAGGAAGATTATTAATACGGTCGCTTGAAGTAGAACAGAATCGTCAGATGGAACTTCTTAGTCGCCGTTTTGTTTTGATGATGCAACTGCACCATGAGAGCTTTAATTACGCCCGTAAATTTTACCGCTGTCGACTCTATATGCAACGGAAAAGTCAACAAAAGGCATAAATTAAAAATTAATACCGATTCAGCTTGGAAAAGCACGATCTTTCTAAAGGAAAAAAATTTTACACACATTCAATGGAAGCGAATCTTTGTGCTTAATAATATTTCTATATTGAGAGCTAAATTTTAATAAATATTTGTTTTTGAGTTGAATAAATATTTAATAAATGTAAACATATATTTATTTGGTACAAAAACCATTAATTTGATTTAACTGTTATATTATTTATTTAACAAATATTTACTTTCCTTAAATAAATGTTATACTATTCAACAATTATTTATTGAAATTTATAATACATTTTTACGTTTTTAAATTTTCAGATACATTCCCGAGTTCTATAAACTGCGCGCTGATTCAATTTATCGGATTTCAAATACAATTATAAGCTAAAACTGAAAATAATATTACAATTCACATTAATTGTTAATTTAATAATGATGATAAGGATTTTAAAAAACTTTTTACGATATTTTAAAATGATTATTAATATATATTGGATTGACGATCAATATGATATTTTCACTTTCCAGCTTCAATTTATGATCGCGTCAATAAATTATGTCCGATAAATCAAATTAATGTGCAATTTATGTAATTAAAAATTATATTTGAAAATTTACATAAAAGTATTATTAAGTATCAAATTTCACTTCAATCGAATAGGATTCTTTTTATTCCTTTCCTATTCTTTTTATTCATTTCCATTTTCCGATCCATTTTCCGTTATTCTTTCTAAAGAAATATAAAGAAGAAATATAAAGAAGAAATATAAAAGATATTTAATCATTAATATGTTTTCATCAATTATTATTTCAGATGAAAAGAGTAAAATTATTGCATTTTATTAAAATTAAAATTAATTTTTTTATTTATCTTTTAAATACTACCAAAATAAAATTCTTTCCATGAAATAAGCATTTTATTAATTTAGTTTATTGTTTGTTGTATGGGAGGAATATTATATTTTTGCGAAACACTCATTGCATGCACATTTGTATCAAAAAGGCGAAATGTAACACAGATAGAATATTGATTTTCAAAACGTTCTAAAAATTTTCGTATTTATCGCATGAAATGGAAATAAGTCCGCTCACATTATTCACGTGCATGAGACGTTAAGAAATATTTAAAATACGTTTGTATTTTACGCTCCATTTCACCAAGGTGACATTCCATCGAATGTCCGTAGATAAGGAACAATGTGAGATCGTATCTCAAATTTTTATTTTGCAAAGCATATTTTTTACCTGTCATCGTCGCAGTTTCTGAAGCAATAACAGAAAAAATAGATTGGGTAGTTCAGCAAAACTATAGCTTGCTGAACGGGTTCAATATTTATAACCAAAATTTGATAGTTCAACAAAGGAATTATGTTTGTAAGCAATTATTAGTATGCTAATTTAATTCAATTCTTTATTACAATGAAAATTGCTAATGTGACATGTTTTCTTCCTTACTGCAGCAAAAGTACGTGTTATAGTTAGTTTTGTTAAAAATTTAGGATATTGGATTTCATAGAAAGTTACCTTTGCTGCATTAACAAAATTACTGTGTTTTACAGTACTTAGAAATAATCATATTTTGCTAATTACATTTAGCTATACAACTTTGTTTTTTTAACATAAAAAACTGGTTCATATAAGGTTGTAGATTTGTTAAATCAATGAAGTTTTTACAAATCTTTTTTTCCTGTAATTAAAAGTACCGCAAGAAAATATTGGTAAATGATATTTTAAAAATTATATTTCCTTTGAAAGTTTTTCTAATTGAAATTTGATGTCTTCTGTTAAAGAATTTGTCATTAAAATTAAGTCTAAGATTTTTATAGTATTTCGCAAGGACAATTATACGTGTAAAGTTTTGCTCTGACGTCTTCCCGCTGCAGTCATCGTTCATCGCGACCTTGTAGTGTAGCTTACAGTTCCGCAAACTGGTTACAATTTAACGCGTACTTATGGAGAAGTCAACACTATTAATATACAAGTTGGAATATTACTATATATATGAGCAATCGATGCAGAGTAACAAGATTGTGGCTTGTTATTAGAGTGAAGAAGTTTGAGGGGGCAAACGGGCGTGCGAGTTTCGAAATATGTCACAATATGTCACACATCGTCAGCATTGTAAGAGAAAAGTTCATATCTGTGATTATAATATGGTAACATTATTCTGTAAATTCTTTGAAGAATCTTAGTCTAAAGAACCAGTCTTGAAAAAGAGTAGTCAATTTTTTCAATCTTTAAGAGTGAGATTTCACTCTTCAGAGTGAGATTCATTCTAAAAGCAATTTTAGAGAGCACATTATGTATTGTAACATTATATTATCATTACTGCTACAATAATAGTAATAATAATAACTATAAGTACAATTCTATCAACATATATATATATAAAATAAGTATTAAAAATGATTATAAATAATAGTTAAATTATAATATTTACAATATTTTTATGGTACTATAAATTTAGGTCATTTTCACCCACTTCTATATATTTGTTGATAAAATTGTAGTTATTATTACTAATATTATAACAGTAATGATCATAATATTATGATCATATTAACACCAACACTCACCTAGTAACCCCACACTAACCTTACAATCACAAACGCCAAAATTTTTTCTATTCTTTCAGTGTATTGAATTTCAGCAAATGAAACTTTGATTCTATTTTTTCTTCATTTCATTTTATTCTTTTTTTTCTCTGTTTTTTTCGTACTTATCGCACGAAGCGCACACGCTCGCTCTTTTCGACTTAATCGCTGCGAGATACTGGTTGCATAGAATTACAAGCTCGTCGCGATATAAATTGCTAAGAATGTGACTTGATGAGGTTCTTCTTAGACTCATAGAGATAATATTAATATCGAATGAACCGTTATAAAAAAAAAGAGAGACGCAGTTGAGAAAAAAATCTTGATTTTAATAGATCTTATTGTAGCAAAAATCAATGTAAAAGATAAACAAGAATCTATTCGATTTCTATTTATTGACCTCGCGTAAATTCTGATCACGATAGATTGAAGTGTCGCCTTCCCTGGATTTGTACATTGATATAATTTACGGATTAGACCGATAACAACAGACAGATCGCTATTTAAGTGACTGCTGCTATTCCGATCGTGCAGGTCGCGACATCGGGATATCAAACTTGCGCGTTCACACTTGTCAAAGTTCGTCAGCGGATAATTCCCGTCGTATGCATGTACCCCGCATTTTTTTCTCGTCGCTGACTTCATCGTTAACATCATCTTAGAATCAAACGATTCTAAGAACGACTAATTTTTAATTTTCTTTTTTTTACGTTAAACTGAAAGAATGCATCGCGAATCATTTAATCGAATGAAATTATTCGATTGTCCAAATGTGATTTTAAGATTTGTATTAGTACGGATTAAAATCTAACCGTTAGCATTAAAAAATTCTATTCCTCAAATTCTATTCAATAATTTAACAAAAATTTAATATCGTCTATTTATTAAGTTCTGAAATTCGAATTTTTAAAGTGAATGTTATATTAGGTGTGGGAAAAAGTTCGTAGCGTTTTTCCCGTTAGATGACATTAAAAAAATGCCACGAACTTTTTCCTACATCTAATAATTGTATAGTTTATTCTTGATATTTTTAGATAATGTGAATAATATAACAAGAACTTATACCAAGATAAAAATTTGTTAACAAAAATTTATTATAAGCAAAATTTTATTTTATTAAGCGATTTTTTTATTCATTCATAGCGAAAAATAAAATTTTATACTTTCCTAGTAATCGTTTTGATTAAAATAGGTTAAATGCACATGTACGCGATAAATCTTTTGTTTTTATCACTAGAATGTTTGAGAAAAAAGATGGGGAACAAGTAAAGCGTTTATTCGCATTCCTTTCACAACGTATTGACGAATGGCATCAGCGACTGATAGCAATTTGATAAGATATTCAAATTCGGATCTCTATTCATTAGTCGTGACAGAGAGATAAAACTGGCAACCGTGAATGAAAGTGAGAGACGAATGCAATTAACATTACATCTTGAAACTCGGTTATCACCAATTTGTCTGATAAGAACAATTCATTAATCAGGTGTGTGTGCGTAGTAGTAAATTTAATTTCAGACATCGAGATTCAGAAATTGTGGTTTTAAATATTCAATCTTTCATATTAAAAATCTTCAGAGAAAAATTATAATTATTTGCATTAAATTTTCACCATTTATTATCGTAATAATTTGCGACTTAATGATTTCAGTTTCTGCGTGAAACTCGAAGGACTTGTAATTGACACAAGCTATTTACACTTCGACAAATTTAAACGATCTCTCACTTATCAGGATGGCGTTCACTCTCGGGAAAAATCAGTGAAAAAGAAAATCAATCATTGTGCCTTTTACAGCACCGTTCAACAATCTTACACCACTTACTCGAGAATGGCGAGATTCAGTCTGGTCCAAATCGAGGACTATCTTCTTCGGCGACTGTCGGTTCGCATGTGCCTTGTGC
>Ga0157364_1006736_pt1 | contig 11844 bp, 7 predicted proteins | sample AttsexASBM2_FD_111476 | JGI IMG/M metagenome (GOLD analysis project Ga0157364, IMG submission 111476) | Fungus gardens microbial communities from leaf cutter ant in Ribeirão Preto, State of São Paulo, Brazil - Atta sexdens ASBM2 | ecosystem: Host-associated > Fungi > Mycelium > Unclassified ...
GGTACTTCAGGCATACTTGGAAAAAAATTTGGTTGCGATACGTTAATTTTTGTCAGTTTTATACGCCTTTGAATATGGAAGAAAACAAAGTGCATTTTAGGCATTTAATGCTTTTCTTTTACCGGAAAGGCAAACATGCCACACAAACGGCAAACAAGATATGCGCTATTTATGGCGAAGGTGTTGTATCTGAAAGAACTGTGCGGAAGTGGTTTGCTAGGTTTAAAGCTGATGATTTCAACCTTGAAGATCAAGAACGTCCGGGTAAGCCCTCCATCACAGATCAGATTAACACTGATCGAGAATAACTCACGCTGTACGTAAATTAGCAGAAATGTTAAATATGTCAAAATCCACCATTCACAATCATTTTGTGAAGCTTGGTTACATAAACTGTTTTGATGTATGGATTCCCCACGATTTAACAGAGAAAAATTTGATGGATCGCATTTCCATTTGCGACTCGTTCTATAAACGTAACGAGGAGACACCATTTTTGAAGCAAGTAGTGACGAGGGATAAAAAATGGACCATTTACAATAATATTGAGCGAAAAAGATCTTGGGGAAAGCGGAATGAACCACCTTTAGCCATCCTAAAAACCAAAGTCTTCATCCAAAGAAGGTCATGTTCTGTGTCTGATGGGATTGGAAAGGGATCCTGTATTATTATCCTTATACCAAACAACGAGAAATATACTGATAAATATAATTATAATAATAAGAAGATAAATTCAGAGAAATATTGTTTCCAATTAGACGAATTGAAGATAGCAATTGAACAAAAACGTCCAGAAATAGCAAATCGGAAAGGCGTCATGTTTCATTAGGACAATGCGCAGCCGCATGTGTCTTTGATAACTCGACAAAAGTTGTTGGAGCTCGGTTTCACCCCATCCACTATGTTCACCAGACCTCACGCCCTCTGATTTCCACCTATTTCGATTATTACAAAATACCCTTAATGGAAAAAGCTTCAACTCTTTGATAAAAAACTCGAGGTAAAAAATCACTTAAAAAAGTTTTTCGCTGAAAAACCTGAGAGATTCTGGAAAGACGGAATTTTCAAGTAGTCTGAAAGATGAAAGGTTGTAGAACAGAATGGCATTATAACTTAACAATGGTTATATAACTTAATAAATGTATATTAAAATTTAAATCTTCTGCGTTTCAATTTTTCTTCAAAATCGGCATGAACTTTCTGGACAACTCAATATTAAAAAACTGATTTTTAATTTTTGAAACAATGTTCTACATTAAATAAAAATCTGAATACAACATATTTCATTCATTATGGAAAAATGATTAATTAATCATAATTTTTTAAAGACAGTATTCAAATATTTTCAATAAAGAACGTTCATTAAAATTTTATATTTTTTTTTAAGTTAAAATTTTTGTCAAAAATCTAAAAAAGTTTTTTTTAGATGTAATATCATGCTACAAGTATGTCAGATTTTTTCAGATTTTTTAATTCACACGGTAGGAAAATAAAAATAAAAAATTAAAATCAATATTTTTCACTATTACATGGATAAGTTTAGTAGGTTGAAATTTTATGTAATCTTTTATCGAGCTGAACAATGTGATATTTAAAATTGGATTTGGAGACATTTTTATATGCTTATTCAGCTTTACCTTTTATTCAGGAAATGCTAAAAATAAAAAGAATTAGTTAACATATAAGCATAAAAATTGATATTCTCAAAAAAAATTGAAAGTATTATAACCTGAATATTATATATTAATAATTAGTCAAATTCGATACTTGTAAGAAAAGATAATGATCAATAAAACATTTCGAGAAAATTAAAAAAATAAAAATAAATTTATTTTAAATGGGTGAATAAAAAATAGTAAATTAATATGAAATTAATATGTTTCGACTTACTATTGTAAATCTTCCTAAGCATAAAATAATAATTTTAAAGAACGGAAAACGATAAAATTATAAAATCGATGAAAGTGATTAAAATATAAAATAAATCACATAATATAAATACGACAAATTTAAGAAAAAGTTTTACATGCTCCTTTAGTAATTATTCCGGAATTAACGTAATTTTCCTCTATAATTAACTTTTACTTGTTTATAACTTTTTTTACTTGTTTATTTAATTAGTTGCAAAATTGATCTTTGCAATCTATAATATTTTTTATGTCAAAAATATTTTCTTTAATCTCCAGTTCTATTTCTAATTGTTATTTTTTGCTGGATTAGACATGAATCTACGAAGATTAAGAAGATTAAAAAAGTTAAAATAAATTTATTTTGAAATGTAAAGGAATAAAATTATAATAAATTAACGTAAACATTTTGATTTCACTAACAATAAGTGTTTCTCAATATAAAACAAAATAAAGAACGGAAAGTTCAAATACATAAAATCAATAAGTGATTAAATTTATGTATTTTTTTAATTTAACGACGTAATTATAACATTCAAACATTTCATTTCAGATTTTGTCATATAATTATGTAAATGTGTGCACTTATTACGATACTATTACTATTGAATTAATAATGATATAAATTTGATTTGATGCTTCGAAGTTTGAATGTTGAAGCTTTCGAAGCAAATCACCAGCTCTAATTGAAACCTCTACTTTGAAATCAATAATTGATATTTTAAGCTGAATGATCTTTTACAGAGATTTCAAAAGTAAAGATTTTAAGCTTTCAAATGCTTTTTTTTGATTTTTTATCTGCGATAATTTTTCCGAGTTATGGCGTTCTGAATCTATTACGTAATTTTGAGCGTGTTCGAAAGTATTCCATATTTTTTGTAAAGTATTTAAACAAAGTAATGAAGGATGTTAATCAAAATATTTTCCTTCATTTTGTATAACTTTTTCCTATCTTTCTGGCAAAAAATGGATACTACGACGATAAAAAGATTCTTCTTTGGAGTTGAATGATCCAATTTTCTAAATTTTCGTACATCTTCGAAATTATGAAAGTATGTATCCTCTAGAGCATCGATCAGAACAAGTGAAAATTATATGGAGCAATGTCTGGAGAATACGCGAGATGTAGTAAAACTTTCCAGTTCTAGTAGCGTTTGCTTCATTGATATTGCAACATGAAGTTGAGCATGTCGTAAAGACACTTTGCGTTGTTTACTCGTAATTGGAAATCATTTTTGATCGTTTTTGATAATGTTTGCTTCAATTTATAATATATATAATTGTTCAATTTGTATATAATTGTGTCCATAACGATCAGCAATGACAGTTTCTTTCGAATTTAACAGTTCGTAATACACAATACGTCATGATCTCACCATTGGGAATATATGGTACACTACAGCAATATCTTTGTGAATATTGTGCCTCGAAGTGAATGTTGCTAGTTAGCCTGAATCAACATATGATTCTTTTCGTTTGGGATTATCAAAATATGTCCATTTTTTATCCCCACAGTAACAATTCGATATAAAAAGTTTTTCTTTTTTTGTCTAGCGAAATGCAAATGTTTAATCAGTTTGTAATTTCAATTTCGGCATTTTATAATAATTGATATGGAACCCTTTTCCTTCTTTAAATCTTCTTGAATCTTTGCCATATCATGTAAATGTTTAGTAACTGTACGATTAACAATTAATTCTTTGGAAAATTCTAAAATGGATTGTACTAGATTTTCGTTGAATAATACTTGCAAATCTGTATTTTTCATCTTTTTTGATTGTCCCGAGCGTTCTTTGTTGTCAACATTGAAATCATCACTTTTGAATCGTCTAAACCAATATTCATATGTTTTTATTAATGGAGTAACATTAAGTTTCTATTAGAGTTCTACGACTTTCAACCACCGTTTTCTTCTGATTAAAAAATAAAAACATCAGATGTCGAAAAAATTTTTTAGAAAACTTTATTTTTAAAATGGTCTAAACAATATTTAATGCGTCTATTATTAATAAATGACTAAATATCAGTGAAGTAAAGGATTAAGAATATAGCTGCGATCGGAATGTCTTCGACAACATTGACATTACTATCATTAGTATCTCTTGCAAAACCCTAAAAACTAAATTACACTCCTAATAAATGACAGTATAAGTTCAGTCTTACGTTCGATCAATGCTTGTTATTTTGTTATAATCCTATCTGTGCAATTTGTTAAACTATTTTTATATTACAATACAAAACAAAATTTCTGAAAATGATTATTAATTCGCTTAATGTTGTTTAAACTTCTATTAGCATTTATAAATTCAATATATCTGTCAGAAAAGGCCATTACACATAAAAATCATAATTATAATCATAAGACAGTAAAAAAACAATAAATTGATTAGCTACTGCATGGGGGCCAAACATTGGCGCATTCTCAGCGCAGAAGCAACATGAGTGAAATGTCATAACCTCAAAGCCGTGATCGGAGTGACCAGTCGCAAGATCGTAGTAGTAGCAAGTTTTTCCGTCGAAAAATGCGATTAACATCTTACCCTTATGACCAATCAATGAGTAAATAGTCACGTGACTTATCACTTGCTTCGTTGTCAATTAATTTATCTTTTTATAATCTTATTTTTATAGTCTTATGGTTACGATTAAAACTACTTTTACGTGCAATGGCCTAAATAGTAATTGAAGCAAATATAGAATTAAAAGAAAACATAGAAAAATTATATAGCTTGATAGTATTTTTCATTTTTATAATAGATTGAAAGTAATAGAAGAAACTTATTTCGATTATTAAGAATCTTTTGAGTTACATAATTCTGAAATAATTGAAGATGATAAAGAAGCATGGAGAAGAAGCAAAGATAATTTAAATTGTTATCCTCAATGTTCAAATGATGACGCAAACTTTAACAGTTCTTATAAAAGACAAGCTGTTGACGAAATTGAAACGTTAATGAAAAAAATAAAAAGAATCGTCCGCTAAAATCAGTGCAAAATAAATTTAGAAGAGTTTCATCTGAACGTCAATTAAGACGATGGAAAGAACAATTACATTCAGATGGAAATCGTACAGAAAAATTATCTTACATCTCCAAATTTACATGATAAATTTACTGCAGTTGTTGAATCAGGATTCATAATATCGATTTACAAAGGTGAGCTTTACAAACTCAAGAAGAAATATGAAATTTAAATCCTATATTTAAAGTTTATATTTCACAATTAAGTCATCAAGATTTAAGGAGTCCTATCGAATTATTTCGAGAAAAATTACGAAATTTGTAACTAAAAAAACAACAAAAGATTCCGTTATTTGCAAAAACAAACAGCTGATAATTTTTTGAAAACTGTGAAACCACTTATTGAATAGTTTGGATTGAAAATGTTTTTAATTTTGATCATTTTGACAAAGTAGTTTCCATTGAAAATTTATTTTGGAAGATCATTGTCTTATCAAAGAATAAAGAAAGCAAAGCGTATCGTGCAATCTATATAATCCTCTTCACGCTGCAAATGCTTTGAAGCATTCTTTGATTGCTCAATTTGTAAAATTATGTTTTCTGATTGATCAATAAACCATTTGCGACTTTACGTGAATCGCATCCTTCATCATCAACACGTATTCATACACGATACAACCAATAATATTGCCACGATACAACCAATAAATTTGCTGATACCTTCATACAATACAAAGAACCTTGCGTGCGCGCGCGCGCGCGCGCGCGCGTGTGTGTGTGTGTGTGTGTGTGTGTGTGTGTGTGTGTGTTTACACTAATAAATATAATATATTAATATATTATTAAAAATAATATATTATTGTAAAAACATCAAAATCTGGTAAAATAGCTTTAGATAATTAATTTTCCTTTCATAACAGATTTTGAGATTCCATTTGATTATTAAACAATAAGTATAAATTTGTGTAAATGAAATTATAATCTCCGGTGTCTTATTCCTATGATATATTTTATATTTTATTTAAGAATCTAATAACAGTCGTAAAAAAATTCTTAATTTAACATTTATATTTTTTACAAATCATTTTAAAATGATTAGAAGAAGCTTATTTTCTAAATATTACATTTAATAGCGTTCTTTTTCGGTTTATGGACTGGACATTGTTCCAATATCATTTCAGATGCAATACCAGTAGAAAAATGTTACTACAATAATTACATCGAAAGGCACTACAGTGAAAATATGATCATTAGATGGATTAAAAATTTAGAAAAATTCTGCTGAAAGATTTAAAAATATTATTTTGCAATTGAAAAGTAATATTTTGCATGAACGAAATAATATAATAAAATTAATCTCTGAGACTTAATTGATTGATTATCCTTATGATATCATAATTTATTTAATAAATATTCGTGGTTTAAAAGTTATACTAACGAAAGATAAGAAGAATTTGAAAATCCATAGAATTTAATTTTGACAAAACTTTAACATGTGATATCGAAAGTTGCAATAATATAGCTGTAGTAAAATAGTCGTGATACAAGAAGTTTAAAACATTTCTTCGAATATCATTACTGCAATATAATGAGTAAGTGAATAAATGATACAAATATAAATTTATTGTATAAACTCTCTGATGTTGGACAACATTCACTAATGTTGAAATACGGCTCGATGTTTCATGTCTGCTCCATGACACATACAGAGAAGTTGGATATTGAAATAAGACGTAACAATAAAAATTAACAGCGTTAGAATTAAGAAGTATTAAGTTGAAGATGACTCAAAGATGAGTTATAACGTTCATTCTTATTGTTGTATATTCTTATTGTTTGTATTGATATATACCTTTTAGAATTTACGTTTATTTATAACCAGCTCTAGCCTTCATGTTTTATATATATTTATTTTTTATTATTTTTATTAATATAAGAGGCCTTTAACAAATTTTAAGTTCATTTAATCGATTATTATTATTATATAAACATTTAAAAATTATTTTATTATTAAGTATAATATATTTAGAAATTATTATCCTATTGTTTCGATGATAATTACTTACGCGCATGAGCACAAATAGTGTATATAGAAGTGTTCATAATTAGTTCTTGAAACTGATATGTTGTAATATAACTTTATTATACATTTAATTTGGAAAAAAATAATCTTTAATTTGAAAAAAAAGTTGAAAAAACTAAGGATGATGAGAGCATCTTTTAAAAAAAAAAATTAAAAAATTTTTTCTTCGCAACTTTAAAGTTCTTTAAAACCGTACAACTTTTGTTTAAAAAATTTCTTTCCATCTTTTGTATAATACTTCCGACGACATTCAGCTTGAAAGAAAATACCGTTTTTTTTCAAAGGAATATTTCATCCCTTAAACATGTGTTAGCGCACGTATAAAAAAAATTTGTTCTCTCTGTTTGCTCTCTTAAATTTTTGTGTTTAACAACATATATCATGGAGAATCAAATTGGTTCTGGAGTCCCTTCGATTGTGAAACGTCCCTGTAAGATTCACTTGATGATACCAAAGCATTCTTTCATTGATTATTAGTAAAATTCTTTCTTCCGATTACATTGCAGTGAAATGCTTTAAAACATTTATAGTGCCATAGGTGGCACTCAATATTTATGTTACCTGCAAATAACGAAGTTGCAAAGCAGCCGGTGAATCGCCAATAACTTCCGATGCTTCTCGCAGAGCCCTGCTGGCCTTTTGTTCACCTTCTGCGGCAATCACCTAATAAAATAATTATGAAATTGTGAATATATAAATGAAGATAAAATAAATGGTAAGTTTATAAACCTTGACTTTGACATATGTTGTATACTCTGAGTAACCCCCAAGGCGCTTTTAACGCGCTTGTTCTTCCTTAAAAAATTATTAACAGAATGTTTGAAAAATGATGCCTTTTCTCTATTACATTCGTCAACAAGATTATAGCATAGGTAAATTTATATTAAAATTTCACATAAATTCAAATAAACTCCGCGAAAAATGGTCGCATTTAAAAGTTTCTTTTTTAATTTTTAAAGGTGAAGTCTGTACTTTACGAATCTTTCAATGGATTTCAAATCCACCCTTTACTTTTACCAAACATCTTTTAGAAAATAAGTTTTTTTTAATAGAAATTTTGAAAGTTTGACGCAATCTACGATGTGGAATAATTTTTTTTGTAAATGTGATAATCATCGTAGAATATAGACGTTTTTTTTATAAATTAAAAAAAATTGAACTTTGTATGATTTCTTTCGAAGAGATATAGTGTATTAAACTTATCTTCATTTCATTCAATTAGCCAGCATTAGCATTATCTGATGCGCATTACGGGGAGGTTGTTAGTCAGATTTGGCGAATCTTCGTTTTCAGATGATCTTTTGTAAACGTGTACGCATTTTAATGCAAGCTCTAATTGAAGCCTAAGGAATTTCTCATCATATTCGATGCAATATTGCTTCCAATTGCTGCAAATTTGTTCCCCGTTCCTCTAATGTTCATAATCTTTTTCCCATCATATCCCATACATGTTCAGAAAAGAGAAGAGTTTTAAGTGCGATACCTTCAATAAGCAAAACTCACACTTCCATGGGCATGGGATTGGAATACCTCCAATCAGCGCATCACGGTTATGCTGAAACTTCCAGTGCGCTCACGGGATGTATTGTAGGTCCCAATATGCAATAAGCAACTCATTAGTAGGAACGAGCGACTATCTACCAGCTATGGAGACTGGTTCCCGAGCATGTAACGCAGCTCACCCGTCGGGATCAGAAACTCCTAACCAGCATGTACCATAGTTATCAACTACTACTCCCGCGAATCCTACCTATAAATGAGCGTGGGCAACTGTCCAGTGCCCGCGGTACCGATCTCGATCGGATCTTCGTAGCCTAGGCTACTTCTAGTTTGCGTCGCCTACACGCGCGACACTGGTCAGCGCTTTGGGAGCCGCCGGGACGCTACTCCCCGGGGACGATTCAAAGAAATCGCTCAGCAATCTGACCCCTAGCCCAAGGCAGGATGCCAATTTTTCAACCTGAAATCAGCCTCCTCCTTGCGAAGGCTAATATATTGGCTTATCCATGATCTTGAGGCAATCAAATAAGTAGATTACCTTATCGGAACATGCCGAATTTATATGGGGCGTCGGTAAAACTCGAATTCAGAACGGTAAGTCACGAGTCGAACTCACAAGGCGTCTGATCACCGACACCCAATCCATATATGTTTAATGAGATTAAATCCACTTTCATTAGAGGATGTAGTAACATCTCGATGTTTTATCCTGATATAGGATAATATTCACCCACATACCGCCAGAATTGCAATTAACTTTCTCAAAGAAAATAACATTGAGATGCTACCACATTCATCAATGAGCGCGGATTTGAATCCCATTGAATATGTACGATGGAAACAAGGCTACGAAGATTAGAGAAACTGCCAACAAATCTGCAGCAACTGGAAGTAGCATTGCTTTGAATATGCTGGGAAATTCCTCAGGCTCTAATTAGAGCTTGCATCAATATGCGTATACATTTAAAAGAGGTCATCTGAGATCGACGGGGATGATTTGCAAAATCCGAACAGCAACCTCCCTGTGGTGCGTATCGGATAATGCTAATGTTGACTATATAATTGAATAAAATGCATAAGTTTGATACACTGTATTTCTTCGAAAAGAATAATCGTACAAAGCTTAATTTTTTTAATTTGTAGGAGAAACATCCATACTCTACGATGATTATCATGATATTTACTCCATCCTGTAGATCCTTGCATCAAACTATGCAAATTTCTTAAAAAAAAAATACGTCCTTATTTTTTGGCACAAGATGCAAAGTAAGGATAAAGATTCAAAATCTATTAAAAGCTTCGTAAAGTACAGACTTTGAAAATAAAAGAAAAATCTTTTAAATCCAATTGTTTGCGGAATTATGCTTATTCGAATTTATGCGAAATTTTGATATAAATTTACCTATACTATAATTTTGTTTAACGAGTGTGTATAAAACAGGAACTTTCTGTTTTAAAATTATATATTTTATTGTATGATTATCTTCGCAAAGCGAAATCCACCTCATCTCTTCCCTTGCCAAATGACGTCCGATTTTCCACATAAAGCGAGATTCACCTCATCTCTCCTCTGTCTAGGGGAGAGATGAGAAAGTGCGAAGTGAGTCTAGATTGCTCATAAGCAGAGGGGGACGTGAAATGGATCTCGCTTGTAAAAAATTATACACTCCTAGGCAGAAGGCTCTCATCTTAACAAGAACGGAAGTGAAGGTAGAACTCTCTTCGCGTGGAAAGTTCTGCGTCCCTTGGCAGGGGGGGAAGTGAGATGGATTTTTTTTTCCTTTTGTCTTGTTCTTCTCCTCTTTACTTCCAGAGAGAAACAAAATCAACAGTTATTCTATTCTAAATTCTAATTCAGTTAATCTATTCTAATTTCATGTAGAAAGAACACATAAAAACGAGAAAGGGCTCTACCCCTCCCCCTGTATCCCTATCCCGATTTAATACTAATCTGATCCAACTTATCTGATTGAGATTGACCTTGGTTCGTGTGGGAAGTCGTGCGCCTCTAAACAGAGACAGAGGGATGGAATTCGCTCCGCAGTCGTATTTTCTTAATTGGTCCATCTCATACTTCTCTCTCTGCCTTGAGTTATTTGAATTTTTATGTAAAACAGGGATATAATTATTAACATTATCTGTTAATCTTTTAACGAAGGAAGAGCGTTGACTAAAATTTGTTGAGTGTTACTCAGGATTATGATCTTGACAACATATATCAAAGTCAAAATCATTGGTGGTTGCTCTCTTTTTATGCATCAAATAAATTTTAAACACATAAATAAAAGGAAGAGTCACAACGCAAGATGTTTTTAATGAATGTCATATATGTTAAATATTTACGTTAATTATATAAAGATCATAAATGTTTCGATCACAATCTGGCCATCTTCAATATCAATTAATAGTTAAATTAACAAAGTAACAAAGAATACAAATATAAATTTCAAACATCATATAATTTAAGTTGTAATTCGTTGTCATATAAATTCGCAATAGGTATCAGATTATTAAACTTATTTGATTATGATATAAAATTTTAATGCTCCTGAGTGCTCCAAGTATTCTGTGTTGATGATGCGACACAGAATCAGACAGTGGTCTGGCGAAACTGGTAGCCACACACTCAAGCACGAGCCTATGTATGTGTGCTCGCCTTCGGCACATCGAGAATGAACAGCGAGCCGTTCTTCTCGCTCTAGTCGCTTGTTTCAAGTGATCGAAAATGCTTTCTCGACAATCTCAACTGTTCAGCACTCGGTATCAAGAGGCGAGGGACATTCTAAATAACATATAAGTTTTAATAAATTGTAGTAATATGTATCTCTCGCATTAAATCAGAATAGTATAAATCATGACGCAAACAGTTTACGAGATATTTAATTGTTTACGATTTTTCATGCGTGTTATATATTACATGGGATTTTTAATGAAAACAAGCGTTTTTTTGGACAAAGTTATATTTATTCCTCAACATAGTTGCCTTCGAGGGCGATACACTTGGTATAGCGATTTTCCAACATTTCGATGCTTTTTCTGTAGTACGTCCAAGCCTTCGAAATACGCCTCGGTTTCCGCGATGACTTCCTCATTCGATGTGAATCTTTTTCTCTGGAGCCACCGCTTGAGGTTTGGGAACAGATAATAGTCGCTGGGGGCCAAGTCTGGAGAATACGGTGGGTGAGCAACCAATTCGAATCGTAATTGGTCCAATTTGGCCATCGCTTTCAAGGACGATGCGTTATCGTGATGGTACAAAACGAAGGCGAAAGTAGCGCCACTTAAACGACTGTAGCTTGTAAACGAATGAACGAAATGTCATGAAACTTCATACATAAACTAGTGACAGATGAATCTCTCGAAATGAATCATGTTCATTTTCTAGTGGCGCCAC
>Ga0157364_1006737_pt1 | contig 11844 bp, 8 predicted proteins | sample AttsexASBM2_FD_111476 | JGI IMG/M metagenome (GOLD analysis project Ga0157364, IMG submission 111476) | Fungus gardens microbial communities from leaf cutter ant in Ribeirão Preto, State of São Paulo, Brazil - Atta sexdens ASBM2 | ecosystem: Host-associated > Fungi > Mycelium > Unclassified ...
GTGAGAAATCAATCCGCTGTCTGGAAGCAGCGATGGACAACGATAAAAAGATCCTGCTGGTGGCTCAGAAGGAAGCCTCAACCGATGAGCCAGGCGTGGCAGATCTGTTTTCTGTCGGGACTGTTGCCTCTGTCTTACAGATGCTGAAACTGCCGGACGGCACTGTTAAAGTGCTGGTCGAAGGCTTGCAGCGTGCGCGTATTGATACCCTGACCGATGACGGTGACCATTTTGTTGCCCGTGCGGACTATCTACAGCCGGCTGATATTGAAGAGCGGGAAGAAGAAGTCCTGATCCGCACCGCAGTCAGCCAGTTTGAAGGCTATATTAAGCTCAACAAAAAAATCCCACCGGAAGTGCTGACGTCATTGAATAATATCGATGATGCAGCCCGACTGGCGGATACTATTGCTGCCCATATGCCGCTAAAACTGGCTGATAAACAGTCGGTGCTGGAGATGAACGACATCAACGAACGCCTCGAATATTTAATGGCGATGATGGAGTCTGAAATCGATCTGCTGCAGGTTGAAAAACGCATCCGTAACCGGGTGAAAAAGCAGATGGAGAAAAGCCAGCGCGAGTATTATCTGAATGAGCAGATGAAAGCAATTCAGAAAGAACTGGGTGAAATGGATGACGCGCCTGACGAATTTGAAGCGCTGAAGCAGAAAATCGACGCCGCCAAGATGCCGAAAGAGGCACAGGAAAAAGCGGAAGCAGAACTGCAGAAGCTGAAAATGATGTCACCGATGTCTGCGGAAGCGACCGTTGTTCGTGGCTATATTGATTGGATGGTACAAGTACCTTGGACTGGGCGCAGCAAAGTCAAAAAAGATCTGCGTAAAGCTCAGGAAACCTTGGATACTGACCATTACGGCCTGGAGCGAGTTAAAGACCGTATCTTGGAATATTTAGCGGTACAGAGTCGCGTGAACAAAATCAAAGGGCCAATCCTGTGCTTGGTTGGGCCTCCGGGTGTGGGTAAAACCTCCCTGGGACAGTCAATCGCCAAAGCGACCGGCCGGAAATATGTCCGCATGGCACTTGGTGGCGTCCGGGACGAAGCTGAAATTCGCGGTCACCGCCGGACCTATATTGGCTCTATGCCGGGCAAACTTATCCAAAAAATGGCGAAAGTCGGGGTCAAAAACCCACTGTTCCTGCTCGATGAGATCGACAAGATGTCTTCTGATATGCGCGGCGATCCGGCATCAGCCCTGCTGGAAGTGCTAGACCCTGAGCAGAACGTGGCCTTCAACGATCACTATCTGGAGGTCGATTACGATCTGTCCGATGTGATGTTTGTCGCCACCTCTAACTCCATGAATATTCCTGCGCCATTGCTGGATCGTATGGAAGTGATCCGTCTGTCTGGGTATACAGAAGATGAAAAGCTGAATATCGCGAAACGTCATCTGTTACCGAAACAGATTGAACGCAATGCGCTAAAAGCTAAAGAAATTACCGTGGAAGACAGCGCCCTAATGGGGATTATCCGCTACTACACCCGCGAAGCTGGGGTACGTAGTTTAGAGCGTGAGCTGTCGAAACTGTGCCGTAAAGCGGTGAAAGCGTTGCTGCTGGATAAAGACCAGAAGCACATCACTATCAACGGTGACAACCTGAAAGATTACCTCGGGGTACAGCGCTTCGATTATGGTCGCGCTGACGATCAGAACCGTATCGGTGAAGTGACGGGTCTGGCATGGACCGAAGTGGGGGGTGATCTACTGACCATCGAAACCGCCAGCGTACCGGGTAAAGGGAAACTGAGCTACACCGGTTCCTTGGGTGAAGTCATGCAGGAATCGATTCAGGCTGCGATGACGGTGGTCAGAGCCCGTGCCGAAAGCTTGGGTATTAGCAGCGATTTCTATGAAAAGCGTGATATTCATGTGCATGTGCCGGAAGGGGCGACCCCGAAAGATGGCCCGAGTGCCGGTATCGCCATGTGTACGGCGCTGGTCTCTAGCCTGACGGGTAACCCTGTCCGTGCCGACGTGGCAATGACAGGGGAAATTACTCTACGTGGCCAGGTTCTGCCTATCGGTGGTCTGAAAGAGAAACTGTTGGCAGCGCACCGTGGTGGTATTAAAACGGTTCTGATCCCGGATGAAAACAAACGTGATCTGGAAGAGATCCCAGACAATGTGATCGCTGATCTGAAAATTTATCCTGTGAAGCGTATCGAAGAAGTCCTGAGTCTGGCCTTGGAGCGCGCTCCTGAAGGTTTTGAAATCGTCACTGCGAAATAATTCGGTCAGCTCTGCTCCTCTTTATGGGGAGCAGGCTTTCAGAAACCCCCACGATGCTCAAAATTCGGACTCAATAACATTGTGTCCATTCGCGGGGCTTGCTATAACAGGGCTGTTCTTTATCCGGCGTCTTCCTGCCGGTAAAGTGAAAAAAATAAAAAGGGGATGAACGAGTGAATAAGTCACAACTGATCGATAAAATTGCGGCAGATGCGGATATTTCCAAAGCAGCAGCTGGACGTGTTCTGGATGCATTTATGGGCGCGGTGACCGACTCTCTAAAAGAGGGCGATGAAGTGGCGCTGGTTGGCTTCGGCACTTTCTCTGTACGCGAAAGGGCAGAGCGTACCGGACGCAACCCGCAGACCGGTAAAGAAATCACTATCCCGGCAGGTAAGGTTCCTGGCTTCCGTGCAGGTAAAGCGCTGAAAGACTCTGTAAACTAATAATTTTTTATACCCTGAAAGGATTTTCTTTCATGGATTGAGGACTGATCCCGCGTTCTCATGTAACATACAGGCACATCGTGGTGATGTGCCTTTTTTACGTCCGGCGTGTATAGACCTGGGCGGCATCACCAGAGACGAGCAAAACACGGCGGCTATGGCAGCCCCGGTTTTGGGTTGAACGGCGACGGTAAAGCGTCATATTTACACTACAGCGGAGTGTTGCCATACCATGATGGACAATTTACGCACGGCCTCTAGCCATATCGTGCTGAAGATTATACTGGGACTGATCATTGTTTCTTTTGTACTGACCGGCGTGGGTAATTACCTGATCGGCGGGAATAGCGATTACGCGGCAAAAGTGAACGGCACCACTATCAGCCGGTCTCAGCTGGATAATGCCTTTAACAATGAACGTAGTCGTCAGCAGCAACAACTGGGTGCACAGTTCTCACAGTTGGCGTCAAATCCTGACTTTATGCAGCAGATGCGCCAGCAGGCGATGTCTGATCTGATTGATCAGACTCTGCTTCAGCAGTACATGAAATCCCTGAACCTGCAAATCAGCGATGCGCAAGTTAAGCAAGCGATCTTTGCTCAGAAAGCGTTTCAGACCAATGGTAAATTTGATAATGCCCGTTTTAACGGTATTATCAATAATATGGGCTACACCGCCGATCAGTACGCTGCCGCTCTGCGTAAAAGCTTGGCCACCAGCCAACTGGTGGATGCCGTGACCAATACTGATTTTATGCTGAAAAATGAAACCGCTCAGCTAGTGAGTCTGGTCGGACAGAAGCGAGACTTCCGTGAAGCGGTGATCAGCACTAATGCCTTAGCAGCTAAACAGACTGCCTCTGAGGATGAAATCAACAGCTATTACCAGCAACATAAAGACAGCTTTATGTCGCCGGAGCAGTTCCGCGTCAGTTACCTGGCCTTGGATGCAGCGTCTATGCAACAAACGCCGACCCAGCAGCAGGTTCAGGCCTGGTATGACAGCCACAAAAGCAACTATAGCCAGCCAGCGCGTAGCCGTTTCAGTGTGATTCAGGTCAAGACCGAAGCGGATGCTCAGGCAATCTTAGCCCAGCTGAAGCAAGGGGCTGATTTCGCCACTTTGGCAAAACAAAAATCTATCGATCCTATCTCTGCCCGTCAGGGCGGTGATATGGGGTGGCTGGAGCCAGATACTCTGCCAGATGAACTGAAAAACGCAGGTCTGACCGAAAAAGGTCAACTGTCAGGCGTGATCAAAAGCTCTGTTGGCTACCTGATTGCCCGGTTGGATGATGTTCAGCCTGAACAGGTTCAGCCATTGTCTGCGGTCTATAACACTGTGGCTCAGGCCGCAGAACAGGACGCAGCGGTCAGCGCCTTCTATAAACTGCAGCAGAAAGTCAGCGATGCGGCCACTAATGACAATAGCTCTCTGGCGGGTGCCGCCAGCGTAGCCGGAGTGAAGCCGGTAGAAACTGACTGGTTCAGCCGTGATTCGGTGCCGGATGCCCTGAATTTCGACCCAGTGAAACAGGCTATTTTTGGCGGCAGTCTGCTGGGTAGTAATGGCGGTGCGGGGAATAATTCTGACATCATCACTGTCGACGGCGATCGTGCCTTTGTGGTACGCATCTCCGAGCATAAAGCGCAGGCAGTGAAACCTTTGGATCAAGTTAAAACACAGATTGCCGATCGTATTAAGCAGGATAAAGCCCTGCAGGCAGCTCGTGCTCAAGCGACCTCGCTGTTGGCTGATTTGAAGCAGGGTAAAACCGACAGTTTCGACGCAGCAGGACTGAAATTCGGTGCCAGCGAAACCTTGACCCGTAATAGTCAGAATGCGCTTACTTCTGATGTGTTTAACTTATCTCTGCCACAGGACGGTAAATCCTCCTACGGTAGTGGCGAAGATATGCAGGGGAATGTCGTCATCATCGCGTTGGATAAAGTTGAAGCCGGTGCATTACCGACAGCCCAGGTACAGCAGTTGGCGGCAGGCGTGACGCAGAATAATGCACAGCTGGTGTTTGATGCACTGCTGCAAAACCTGCGTCACGATGCGAAAATAAAACTGGGTGCGGCTGCGCAGTCTCAGTAATCCCTCGCAAAAAACAGGGTATACTCTGTTAACTAAAAGGCTGCCTTGTGCAGCCTTTCTCGTTTCTGCATTCTGCCGGTTTTTCTTGTCGTTTGCCCTTGTCATGATGGCCCTGACTTTTCACATCAGGAGCATTGTTATGACATTCTATCCCCCACAGCGGTCCGGCATTCTCACTTTCTGGATGATGGCTATCGCCTTGATCTGGGCACAGCCTTTGCGCGCAGAAGAAGCACCCGTTCCCGAAAATCCGGTGCAATCTAGCCCATCCGCTAAAGTGAGCATCAATCAGGGCAGTGCAGAAATGTTGGCGGCAGCGCTGAACGGAGTCGGCCTAAGAAAGGCGCAGGCGATAGTGGAATACCGTGAACAATACGGACCTTTTACCCGCGTCGAACAATTAGCAGAAGTGCCAGGTATTGGCGAAAGTCTGCTGCAGCGTAATCTCAGCCGCTTGACCCTGTAAACACTGGCGAGCTAATAGCTCAAGCACGCGCTGGCTGTATACAGTGTGGTAAAAGGCCTGCGTAATAAGAGCACATGAGTTAAAGCCTCTTGCTACCCGTGGAATGCCAAACTCAGACGAGCAGTGTGCCTATACCGTAGCTGCAGCTTCTGACTGCTATGACAGAGTAAAAGGTATTGCCAGAGGGGGCAGAGTGATAATGCTGGATCGCAGAAGCAGAAGCAGACCTTACGGTCCCGTCTGTGTCGGGACCGTAAGGTTTATCCACTAACGTAATCCGGTCTTCTGCTTCATCTCAGCCATCATCGCCTGAGGCTGCTGCTGGTACTCTTCTAGGCCACGGGCCCTTAGATGACAGGCAGCACATTCACCGCAACCATCGCCCTTGATACCGTTATAACAGGTCAACGTCTGCTGACGGACCAAATCAAGCTGCCGCCAGTAATCGGCCAGCGCCCAGGTTTCCGCCTTGTTGAGCCACATCAGTGGGGTTTCAAAACGCACGTCACGGGCCATACCCAGGGTAACAGCATGGTTCAGCGCTTTAACAAACTCATCTCGGCAATCAGGATAGCCGGAAAAATCGGTTTCACAGACCCCGGTGATCACTGCTTCGGCCTCCACCTGATAGGCATATACCGAGGCCAATGTCAGAAACAGAATATTACGGCCAGGCACAAAAGTACTCGGTAGCCCGTTGCTGTCTGGTGTATAGGAAGGCACCGGAATGTTATCCCGCGTCAGACTGCTGACCGCCAACTCATTGAGCAGGGTGACATCCAAAACCTTATGGGCCCTAGCGCCTAACTGTAGGCTGAGTTCACGGGCGACATCAATCTCCTGACGATGACGTTGTCCGTAATCGAAAGTGACACAATGCACTTCATCATACTGGTTCAGAGCCTGGATCAGGCAGGTGGTGGAATCCTGTCCGCCACTAAAAACGACCACTGCGCGTTTCATTGGTTAATTCCTGTCAAAAGTTCGCGGCCAGTTTACCTTTTGCAAACTAAAAGAACAAAGGTATGCAGCGTCGAGGTTAGCTGTTCACTTTAAGCAACCCTGTAACAGAGAACTGATGTCGCTGAGATCACCGATATGTTCGTCTACCCACAGTGGGTTGTAATAGGTATCTGGATAGCGTTCACCGCTGTCACAGATCAAGGTCACCAGTGAACCGGTCTCTCCGCGAGCCTTCATCTGTGTTGCCACCTGCAGCATTCCGGCAAAGTTAGTCCCAGTAGAAGGCCCAACACGGCGACCAAGGATTTTCTCCAGTGCCAGCATCGCAGAAACGGAAGTGGCGTCCGGTATTTTCAGCATTTCATCGATGACATCCGGTAGAAATGACGGCTCTACCCGTGGACGGCCGATACCTTCGATACGGCTGCCACAGTGATGGGTCAGAGTAGGATCACGAGACTGCCAGTAATCATAGAACACCGAGTTATCCGGATCAGTGACCAGCAAGTGAGTGGGTAGGCCGCGGTAACGCAAATAACGTCCCAGTGTTGCGGATGTGCCTCCGGTTCCGGCACTCATAATCAGTGTATGCGGAATAGGGCAGGGCTCACCTTCTAACTGACGAAAAATACTCTCAGCGATATTATTGTTGCTGCGCCAGTCCGTCGCGCGCTCAGCATAAGTGAACTGATCCATATAATGGCCATTCAATTGTGCGGCCAGCTCTGCGGATCGAGCATAGATTTGTGCGGAGGTGCTGACAAAATGGCATTCCCCCCCATAAAAGCGGATTTGATCAATTTTACGCTGCGCGGTTGCGGCTGGCATCACTGCAATAAAAGGCAGGCCCAATAACTGTGCAAAATAGGCCTCGGAAACTGCGGTACTGCCAGAGGAGGCTTCGATAATCGGGGTATCTTTGCGGATCCAGCCATTACTCAGGCCATACAGAAACAGCGATCGGGCCAGACGATGTTTCAGGCTGCCGCTGGGGTGAGTGCTCTCATCTTTCAGATAAAAGTGAATACCTGGAAAATCCTTCAACGTGAAGCGGATCAGGTGTGTGTCTGCAGAGCGCCGGAAATCGGCACTTATTTCATTGATCGCATCGCGAACCCAGCTATCGGCCATCGTACTTATTCCCCTGTCAAAAAAAGCAGCATAAAGCACCCTGCGGAAAAAAAGATGGTTAAAAATCAGCTATTATGGCTTCATTAGGGAAAAATTTTCTCTCGGGGGAGATAATGATAGATAAAACCGACCGTAAACTGCTCAATCTGTTGCAACAGGATAGTACGCTGTCATTACAGTCACTGGCTGAGGCGGTGAATCTGACGTCAACGCCCTGTTGGAAAAGGCTGAAAAAACTGGAAGATAATGGCATTATTCGCCGCCGGGTGACCCTGTTGGACAGCGAAAAGCTCGGCCTGGGTCTGACCGCGTTTATGTTTGTAAAAACCCAGAAACACAGTAAAGAGTGGTATCAGACCTTTGTGGGGCTGATCAATGAGTTGCCGGAAGTGATGGGCTGCTATCGGATGTCCGGGATCTATGATTATTTACTGCAGATCCAAGTCGCTGACATGAAAAGCTACGATGCCCTGTATAAAAGATTGGTGGAAGGGATTGAGGGTTTGACGGAAGTGACCTCCAGTTTCTCAATGGAAGAGATCAAATACACCACTGCGATCCCGCTTAAACCGTAATCTGCAAGCTGATGAGAGCCCGCTGTGCTGCTTTTCCGATACTTACGTGATTATTTCTCTTCTGAATGGCGGCGCTATACCGGGGCCGTCAGCCTGCTTATCATTATTTCGCTGATGCAACTAGTGCCTCCGCACTTGGTAGGAATTATTGTCGACGGTATCAGCCACCACACTCTGAGCCGGCAACAGATCACGGGGCTTATCCTCGCCATGCTCCTGATTGCGCTGCTGGCTTATTTACTGCGTTATCTGTGGCGGATCCTACTGTTCGGTGCCTCCTACCGGCTGGCGGTGGTGTTACGGGAAAAATATTACCGACAACTGAGCCAGCAAAGTCAGCAGTTTTATCAGCAGCAGCGTACCGGCGATCTCTTAGCCCGTGCGACCAATGATGTCGATCGTGTGGTCTTCGCCGCCGGAGAAGGGGTACTGACCCTGATTGATTCGCTGGTGATGGGACTGGCAGTGCTGGTGGTGATGAGTACGCAAATCAGCGGCAAACTGACGCTGATTGCACTGTTACCGATGCCGGTGATGGCGTGGTTTATTAATCGCTGTGGAAAAACATTGCACCAGCGTTTTCGTCAGGCTCAGGCTGCTTTCTCCTCTTTAAATGACCAAGCGCAAGAGAACTTGACTAGCATCCGCATGATTAAAGCCTTCGGTTTGGAAAACTATCGTGCCCAACAGTTTGCCGAGACGACTGCTCGCACCAGCCAAGATAATGTCCGCGTCTCGAAAGTGGACGCTTTATTTGAGCCCTCTATCTATCTGGCGATTGCCGCCTCTAACTTTCTGGCGATAGCCGGTGGAGGCTGGATGGTATGGCATCAGCAATTGACTCTCGGACAATTAACCAGTTTTGTGATGTATCTTGGGCTAATGGTCTGGCCGATGCTGGCACTGGCATGGATGTTTAATATCGTGGAGCGGGGTAGTGCAGCCTGGGGGAGGATCTCGGCACTGCTTTCATTAGCGCCGGTACTGAAAGACGGACATCGTCGGTTACCTGATTTATCCGCACCCCTGCGTGCCGATATTGACGCCTTCCGTTATCCGGGGGCGGAGGCTGACAGTTTGACGGATATCCGCTTCCGGCTACAACCTGGCCAAACATTGGGGATCTGTGGTCCTACCGGCAGCGGTAAAAGTACGTTACTGGCGTTGATCCAACGTCACTATGAGGTGACTGCCGGACAGATCAGTTACCACGGGTATCCACTGCCTGAGATCGTGCTCGATGAATGGCGGCAACGCCTGGCGGTGGTTAATCAAAGCCCGTTTTTGTTTTCGGATACGGTGGCGGCCAATATCGCCCTGGGCGATCCCCATGCCAGCCAAGAGAAAATTGAGCAGGCCGCCATATTGGCGTGTATCCATGAAGATATTTTGCGTTTGCCAGAAGGGTATCAGACCCAGGTCGGTGAGCGGGGTGTCATGTTATCTGGCGGACAGAAACAACGTATTTCTCTGGCGCGGGCACTGCTGGTTAATGCCGAGATCCTGATCCTTGATGATGCAGTGTCTGCCGTCGATGCGCGTACCGAACACCGCATCCTCTCCGGTCTACTGAAACATCAGGGCAAACGTACCCTTATTATTACCGCCCATCGTTTATCCGCGTTGAGCGGTGCTGATGAAATCTTGGTATTACGGCATGGAAAAATCGCCCAGCGAGGCAGCCATCAGACTTTAGCGGATACCGCTGGCTGGTACCGTGAAATGTACCATTACCAACAGCTGGCCGCCTCCGTGACTGGGCACCCGATCTCACCGGCACAGGAGCCTTAAGTGACTCAGCCTGCTTCCTTTCTCAGTACCCTGTTGCGGCTGCTAAGTTATGCGGCCAAATGGAAAAAACAGCTTTGGCTGGCGATAGTATTGCTGATCTTCGCTTCGGCGGCGCAGGTCGCTGGCCCAGCGCTGATCAGCGCCTTTATCGATCAGGTGATCACTACCCGACACTGGCAGTGGACGACCGTGCTGGCACTGGGAGGCGGCTTTGTGATCCTGCAGATGCTGGCCGCTTGGTTTAACTATCGCCAGTCGCTACTGTTTAACCGCATTGCCATTGGTATTGTGGCGACATTGCGTTGTCAGGTGATGGAGGCTGCCCTTAATCAACCTTTGCGTGCTTTTGACAGCCAGCCTGTCGGACAATGGGTCTCTCGGGTCACCAATGACAGTGAAGTGGTCAGGGATCTCTATATCTCGGTGATCGGCAGCGTGCTACGCAGCAGTATTCTGATTATTGCGATGCTGATCGCGATGTTTATCCTCAATTGGCAAATGGCGCTGATTGCCTCGGTCATTTTTCCGCTGGTGATGATCGTTATGGTGATTTACCAGCGCTACAGTACCGGTCTTGCCCGTTATGTGCGCCACTATTTGGCCGAAATTACCAATAGCCTTAATGAGGTGATCAGTGGAATGACGGTGATCCAGCAATTCCGTCGACAGAAAGCCTTTGCAGACCGCTTGCATCAGTACAACGAAAAGCACTACCAGGCGCGGATGAAGATCCTGCGTTTGGATGCACTATTACTGCGTCCGTTACTCAATCTGCTGACCTCCTCGGTATTGGCCCTACTGGTACTCTGCTTCAGTTTGGCCACCCCTGGTCATTTTGAGGTCGGGGTATTGTATGCCTTTATTGCCTACCTGGGACGTATTGAAGAGCCGTTAATCGAACTGACTAGTCGCCAGTCATTGTTACAGCAGGCTGTGGTCTCAGCCGAGCGGATTTTCGAACTGATGGATGCTCCGGCCCAGCAATATGGCGCAGACCAGCGCCCGCTAAGCGGCGGTGCAGTGACTGCCCGACAGTTGACCTTTGGCTACCATGTTGATCAGCCCGTGCTAGAGGATATCAATTTCCATCTACCAGCAGGTGGTTTCCTGGCCCTAGTCGGCCATACCGGTAGCGGTAAAAGTACCCTAGCCAGCCTGATCATGGGATATTATCCGCCGTCTGCGGGCACGTTGCAGGTCGATGGCCGAGCGGTCGGTCAACTGAGCCATCAGGTGCTCCGGCAGGGCATTGCCATGGTCCAACAGGACCCGGTGATCCTAGCGGAGAGCCTACGTGAAAATATCCGTCTGGGGCGGGAGGTCGATGATGCGCAAGTCACGGAAGCCCTGCACCGTGTCAGGTTGGGGGAGTGGCTGCAAACCTTACCCCAGGGTATCGACACCCCGCTGAATGAACAGGGCAGTGGTCTCTCTGCTGGGCAGAAGCAGCTATTGGCACTGGCGCGGATCCTCGTCGATGTGCCGCGGTTACTGATCCTCGACGAAGCGACTGCCAGTATCGACTCAGGTACCGAACAGGATATACAACAGGTATTGGCGTTGGTCAGGCAGGAAACCACACTGGTCGTCATTGCCCATCGACTGTCCACCATCACCGGAGCAGACCAGATTATGGTCCTAGAACAGGGCAGGATAGCCGAGCAGGGGACTCATCAGCAGTTGCTGGCGGCTGCGGGACGTTACCAGCAGATGTATCGGTTACAGCAGGCCGGGGTACAGTTGGCCCGCCACAGCGACTCTTAAAATCACTTAATGCGTTTTGCCGGTGAACGCCCACTGGCGGGCAGCATGGTGAGCACTGAGTGCTGGAATGCACCTGCTTAGACCATTTTTCTCGGAACTCTCTGATAAATGCACTGAAATAAGGCCGTATGCATTATTTTGGTGCATATCATTCGCCTTCTTTATGTCATTCCCCGTACTTTTATTTATTCCGCAGACAGCGGCCCCTTTTCCGAGACGGTTCCACGAAAAAATATGCATAATATTAATCGGATGGCATGATATTTGCTTAGACTAGTCCAGGTTCGATGTAACTTATAATTTCAATACCCGGAGGGAGTGATATGAAGCTGGTAACCGTGGTGATCAA
>Ga0157364_1006738_pt1 | contig 11844 bp, 4 predicted proteins | sample AttsexASBM2_FD_111476 | JGI IMG/M metagenome (GOLD analysis project Ga0157364, IMG submission 111476) | Fungus gardens microbial communities from leaf cutter ant in Ribeirão Preto, State of São Paulo, Brazil - Atta sexdens ASBM2 | ecosystem: Host-associated > Fungi > Mycelium > Unclassified ...
AATTCCAATGATAATAAAATATTACGCTACGTAAAATTTAGTGAATGGGTTTGTTTTTCTCAAAAGAAAACGCGAGAGTTTCATCGTAAAAACTAAACTTTCTGTACGATATTTAACGTAGTATGCGGATTTATAGTTTACTCGATGATCGTAACCGCTCTGAACGCGAAAAGTCGAAGAAAACTATATGCGAAAGAGTGTATTTGGAAGTTTTCATTCCTCTAAAGTAACGCGTTTATCGCCGTCCAGATTTCAAAGAGAGAATATTTACGGATCTTGATACAAGATTGCAATATTGATCCAAATCGCATCTTCTAAGTTCGAAAAATTTTTCTCCTTACATAGTTTCAAATGTGAAACTTTTGGTGCTGATTGCGTACAAGTTTTTCTAAATTTCCGAATGGATATATATATATACAGAGCTAAAATTTTATTTGTGTACATAATTTTCTACAATCAATGATGATAAGATATAGGTAGACTTCTTACAAATATTTATTACCAAATTATTATTATTAAAAAATATGAAATAATGATTCAAAATACATTTATGTCATTTTCAGAAATACATATAATTTTCTTTACATAATGAAAAAGGCAGATATAAATTTATAATTATTTATAAACTTTTCATAAACGCGAATAGTAAGATTGAATTTACAAAAGACAAGCGCGATATTAAAAAATACATAATTTTTTCAAACAACAATTCACGTTAATTTAATTTCAATTTAATTTAATAAGCGCAAAGAGAATCCGCGAATATAATATATTTGTAAAGTAAGCTAAAATAAAATAATGAGTGATGATTAAGAATATTCATGTATTTTTTAATAAAATGAAACAATCGTAAATATTTTTCTATATTGTATTCGAAATTAACACAAAAAAGGTTGCTGGCGATTTAGAATCAGGATAAAAAAATTCTTCAATAAGAAGTAGACATGTTTTTTAAAAAAATAATTATAAAAAAATTTTCATTTATATTATAAAATCGTGTTGCTATTATTATAATGAATTGTGTTTATAAATATGACTTTACATTGAAGAGTTTTATATGTATAACTATTCATTTTTATCCGGAAAGTGTAAACTTCTAATTCCAATTATTTTTTGGAAAAACTATACATCTGATACATTCTTAAGCGAAAAAAAATATTTTTTTTACAATCTTATAAAAAAGATGATGACGGTGAAGAAATAAGAAAATTTCAACGCGATTTTCTAAGTGGTTTCGAAAATGTCCATTCAATTGTCGTGTAGCTAATGTCAGATGTACTCGAGATTTCATCCATTGCGAATTTCCGGAATTCTTTCCATATGTCGCCCGCGGCGCGATAAGAAGGGGAAGAAATAAACGGCGCGGCGGCAAATGCAAGTCTAGAGAGCTGGAAACTCTATTTTATGGTAAATAGACATTGTGCCGCACCGTAGGTGAAAAAGCTAAGCGAGAAGAAAGAGCGGAAAGGGAGTTAAGAACGGTATGGAAGTGCCGAGCCTCTAGCAGCAGACGGCGAGAAAGAGGCGATAGTTTCACCTACCGGTTTATCGGTTTTCGAACAGGATGCACGGGTTCCACTTTCATGCTATCGATAGCACATTATTGTCACCTTCTAACATACAAAATCTCCATACACATTCAAGCTTAGCTTATACCGAAGTCGCTTTGTATCGCGTAAAGCGATGGCATTTGACAAAATCGTAGATACACAATTTCTTCTAAGTGATGACGAGAAATCGTATCTCTTATAATATAGAAAATATTAATTATAAAGTTCCTTTTTATGAAATAAAAATTCTTAATAGCAAACTTGTGCGTAAAAATTTCTCCACGGATTTTTTTGATCTTTCTCACTATATTTTTTTTCATATTGTGTGCATTTAGTACACAACAAAAGATACTTGTGATGAGAAAATTTATGCAATTCACGTTTAAAAGATTGATATGTATATATTAATTGCTGTACTTCACATATGCATATATCTGGAACTGATATCAGTTGTTGTTATTTTGCTACACAAAGGAGATTAATGCTTGCGCGGTATGTATAACTATGATATTATGGAAACGAGGTTAGCAGTAGTAGTTTAGCGATCAACTGGCTTTTCTTGGGAACGCGTAGTGTAATTAAGATATAATTGTGTTACCCTTGTCGAGAGTGGAGTATATAATGGTGTGATGCAACACCAACGACGAAAGTTATCCCAGATTAATCTTCGACGTGTAGGTAGCTCTTGGAAATTACTTGGATGCAATGATGCGAATAATTATTACATTATTTACAAAAATATCGATGACAGTGTGTACGTTTGCAAGGATGCAATACGATACAAAATTATTACATTCATTACATCCTATCTTTTTGCGATATAATAAATGCGCTACAATTATAACGAATTAATTATAATTGCAATATTTTGCAATTTAAATCCGAATTTTATTCTCATTCTACACCCATTCAATTTCAAAATTTTTCTTTTCTTTACATTACCATTTAAAATATTATATCGTTCTCTCTTTTTACTACAGTGAAATATATACATATATTTCAATTCATTATCAGATATAAGATTTTTTTTCTCTTTCCGACTCGCCGTTGATTTCCATAATTTATGATGGTTTTCATTTTTTTATTTTATTTTATGTTTTTTAAAAATTTTTTAACTTTTTTTAAATTAGATTTAATGACTGTATTACCTCGCTATTTGATACATTGTATTATCTCGATGTATTTTCATTATTTAAATTCAATTACTTTGCTAAATTCGATAAACTAGTAATACGCACTCAATAAAATTATTACTATTATTATTATTATTATCATTATTATTATTATTATTATATTTATCACTACACACATTGTACTTAATATTAAATTTCTGCATTCTTACTAATTATACAAAGAGACATTATAAAAATGTCAAGTATATTTTTTCACCGTAATTTTATCTTGTTAGAGCACAAAGAGTTAACATTATGTAGATAGGTATAATGCACATAAATCAGAAGCGCTGTTCGCGCTTGTTAGAGTATCAAAGCAGCTTGCCCGCCCATTCGCAGCATGTCTATCTCGTTGGTGTATTCAACCAACCGCAGGGGACAAAAGCCACGCTAATATGTGCAAACTGACGAGGGCGCAAGAAACCTGACTGGATGTTCGTTGCATATAGCGCTCGTATTATGAGAAATGTTGCTTTATATAACGATGCAAGTAATTTATTTAATCAGCATTCTTAGGGGCAATTAAAAATTCATAAATGCATTCTCATCCTTTTGTTTGACATATTTGTTTCTTTAACAAAGTAGAAAGTGTAACTTCCATATATAAATATATCTATGCATGAATTCTACATAATTTATGAAACTAAAAAGAACAAAGATTCAGAATTTATTTAATTAACATTTTTAGGGACAATTAGAAATTCATAAATGTATTTATCATCTTTTTGTTTAGTGTATTTGTTTCTTTGACAAAGTAGAAAATGTAATTTACGCACGTAAATATATTTACGCAATTCTACATGATTTATGAAAGTAAGATGACAAAGATTGAGTGCTAGCATCGGTGATATTTTAAATGAGAAATGTTGCTAGTTAATTATTGAATACTGCGCAGTGTTATTAAATTTGTGCTATTTATCAGTAAGTAGACGAGGTGCACATGACATATGCGATGTTGTTATAATAAATTAGAATGCCTAAATGCTTGCGTAATTCTCATGATTTCGGAATGCGGAGGGTCACAGTCAGTTTACAATCGTCCTAACGAAGGGACGTTGATTAATCATGATGCCGCATATATATTGTGTTATGCGAGTTATGTTCATCTCAAGAGGAATTTGAGACCGACTATGAAGCTCCTTTGGCTTTCGCAGAATATTATAATATTATCTTTATAATTTGGATAATTTCTTGTTACTAATATAGTCATCATATTGTCACGAATTTGCAGAGCAATATCATATAACGAACATAAGTAATTAGTACTTTAAATTATTAATTATCTGTCATTATAATTATTATAACATAGTATATTTGAAAATTTTTAATCTTATTTCTTGTAAATTAATTATATTATTATTATATATCATTATTTCTATTTTATATATATATATATATACACCTAATGTAATTTGATCACAGAAATAAATCATATCTGCATTCGTCTAAATAGCTGTTAAATTAGCACATGCATTGTGCAAAAGCTTTCTATATGATCAATCAATACGAATCATAAACAACAGAATTATGAAATGTAATGTTAAACAAAGAATATTTACTCAATAATAGTAATTGCTTTTTGAAGTGCAAAAAGAACAATATCGTATTCGAAAAATTTTTTTCGAAGGCAATGAATTATTGCGCAAATAAACAAAACTCGTTCTGCATTGTAGTTTTTTTTTTTTATTTTATTGCCGACAATCGATAGTCTCGTCGTTCTGTATTTAGTATTTTGGTACATAGAGGCATGGTATATATACGCTAGAAAATAAAGCGTCAACGACCAGTTTGACGCGCAAAAAGTTCGCAAATCGTGTCTTAACGCTCGCGGTGCCGTCTCGTCGTCGCGTCTAACGATCCCCGGATATACGTTAACGGGTATTACCGGTGCTGACGAGCAGCGGGACGCGTTTAAGGATTAAAGTCGAGCTTATGAAAGCCACTCTGGAACTCGCCGCACTATGTGTATACGTAGATTCGAGAGCAGCTGCTCGTAATTGCTCTCCTCTCTACTCCCTTCTGCTGGTGTTATAAGTGGTGTACGGCGCGTAAAGTTCTCCCCGAGAAAGCCGTTGTTTCGGTGCACTGGTGGTGTTTACGTGTACGCGATGCTCTCGTGTGCATCATACGCGAAAATGTAACCGGATGCTAGCTAGAAGTATTCGTTCCGTAACACATAGGCAATCATGTATGTGTTGCATTTAAACACGAAATTCGCGCAAGAGGCAAACTGTATACGAGTACATAAATATCTATGTTTAATCATTCATATGCAAATCAATTACATGCATGTACTCGTATACATAGTATATAATGTACACTTACCTTGAGTCTAAATAAATATAACTATGTTCCGTTCAGCTGTGTATATACATATATAGATGCTATGGTAGCAGGAAAGTTAGTATTTAAGATGCGGAGGGAAGAAGAAGCATCGTTAATTTCACGTCGGCGGAACAACCCAGTGAGATTTACTGATATTTTTTTCGCAGTAAGCTTTTAGTATTTGCGCCCTGCGGCGTTGTCTGCCGGACTAGCCTCTAATCCGCCTTATCCCCTCACCTCGTATCCATTCATACTCGCGAATTGCAAATGCTTATTGCGCTGAGTAGATTGTAACAGCTAGCAAGTAGAGGAATAACCAAGGAATTATTACGCTGGTCCTCTCCGAAATCAACTCGATATGTCTTTCTCGGCGCTACAACTCCGTAAGGTCCATAGAGAACAGATAGCGCTTGCTAAAAGAGTTGAAAGAAAAGCGTGTCGGTACAAGCTTTTGCTATTTTTACGTGACTAATATCTCTTTCCGATAAATTCCCTGGTTCTTGTCAAAGCAATCTGCCGTCTTTTCGAGACTGTCTGAAGTTCGCGGAAAAGGATGAGCGGTGTGTGACTTTAAGATGGATGATCGTTGCGACTTCCGAATTAATCGATATTTCTTGAGGGAGGAAAGGATTAATTTAACTCAGATAAGAAGAAAAATAGCCTTTACTTGTTGTCCCTTTACTATTGCTGCGTTTTTAAGTAGGCAACTTTCGCATTATTTATGCAAAGATGACGTTTATACGATGCAATTAATGTGAAGTTAACAACGATGGATAGATTCTCGGAATAATCCGAAAAATTGTCGAAATAAACACATTCATTCAACGCGGTATATTTTTTATTATAAAAAAACGTCGAGTTTACAAGAATGAATTTTTAATTGCTTCTTAATTAATGTCAAAATTAAATTTAGAACTTAGGTACATAATATAATTAGTATGTCACTCATTGCGACATGAAACTTTACGAATATATTTTTAATATGTGTGTGTGAAAAAAGTATATAAAGTAATAAAACATAAGTAATAAAACATAATTTTATCTAACGAAATTATGCTATGATCTTCGTAAGATTATATTTCGGAGGTAACGCATGAAATTTGATTTAAACGGATCTGATGATTCGCATGATATATTCGATTTACAATGTCGCGAGATGCATAGAAATCCGTGTGAATTTTGACAGCTGGTGTGGCAGGAAATGAATTTTTTTCGATTCCAACTCATACCGGAAATTCTCAAAATTTTTGCAGCAAGGTCAACAAAACGTGATACGCTCGACCGTCGTAATCCTCGGTCGATTTCCGTGTTCCAGACTTGAATAGGTGATAAAAGTAACGACTACTGCAGCAGTAACGTTTGCAGTAACGCCGTTATGCGCCGTGAAATTCACCTTAAAGGCAGATCGCCTTCTCTCTTTTGCTAATTGATCCGTCGGCGTCGAGAACAAGGGGGGGGAGGGTCTTTCCGACACAGCGCGCTCACAAAAGCCACCCCTGAAATTTACTCACGCTTTCTCCGGAGTTTACTCAGGAGTTGCCTCGGCGCAAGCTTGTACTCCGACGAAAGGAAGCTCGGGTAAAATGAAGAATGAAGGAAGGATGGATCGTCCGATTTACTCGAACCGGAAACGCCAGAAAAGTTCTTTTCATTTTCCGTGACATCATGGCGTGAGAAATTTGAGCAGCCGAAACGTCACGATGTGTGAAAACATAAAAAGTGATCATAAAATGTATTTCCATTATGATGATTCCCATTTTCGTTATCAACAATAAAGATCGCACTGTGCGTAATAAACATTCTGCAACGAGAAAGAAATGAAGATAATTCATTTCAGAATTAATTTAACCAAATAAACAATTTTTTCTCAATTTTACACAAAATTGACAGTTTAACTGAAGCATCTAAAAAAAATTTAGCTAGGTACAAATCTGAAAATTTTGTTGAATTATTAAATTAATTATGAGAAATTACAAAATAACACTAAACTAATAAGTTTATCCTAGACTCCTTTAATTGAACAAATTTAGAAATATATAACATATAGTACAAGCGATAGAAGAAGAAGAACGCTGGTTAGCGCAATTCTTAATATTGAATATATAAACTTTGACTTTGGACATTTTCACTCATGATTTGAATCTTCATCAGCAATTTTTCCCCTCTAACACAACGATTGGATTATTGCATTATAAATTAATCTTCAACGTTTTTTCCTCTCAAAAAATTGAACCACTAACTGTTGCGAGGTAAGTCACATACTTACAAAGTTTGAAAGCTAAATGAGAACTCAAGCTAAAATTATATAAATTAAAATATCGTATGTATAAGATTTGAAAATTAATATTATAATTACCTCACTTCACTCAGACGCTCAACAATAAATATATGTAACATTTTGTACTTTGTTAATAAATTAAAAATTATCGTCAAAATTTTAAAACATTAACTGAGAGAACTGTTTATCTTGTCATTTCGATCGTTAGAAATATGATTGCTAAACAAATAACAGCGGTCAATTTGAAAACAAACTATACTTATGACATGTATTATATTACGAACAATCTATAATTTATTAAGAATCTCAGTGTAAACATGATTTAAGGTAACGATATCATATTGTAAATTTAGTCCATTGGTCTGTCGATTAATGTGCATCATCTTCAATCGTTATAATAATAATTCTCTGCTTTCGGTGTTCAGAAATTTTGATTTTTAATTTCCTCTCCGTTTCCTGCATACGAAGCATTGCAATCACAACAATTGATCTTGTAGACTATATTCCTTTTTAAATCATCATTTAAAGAGTCTTTATGAATGACTCTTAATAAATTGATTCAACTTGTTTTTCAAACTGAAAAAAAAACCCTATGGCAAACTCCATTAATTATATTCTTGAATTTGTTCGATATCTCTTCTACATACGGTATGGAAAATCATTTTCACCCGTTCTTTAGGTAAGTTATTTAGGTTAGTTATTTGATCTTTTAGTAGTTTTACTGTTGCATTAGACAAAAACATGTACATTGAAAAAGTTACAACAATACTTGAAGATAAAGACACATACATGAAAATTCTGAAGAATCCTACAAATAAAATTAACAATAACTTGAAGCAATTGTTGGCAGGATGGAAAAAACAAAATTATATTTCTGAATCAACGTACAGACAACTTTATTGTAGTGATGATTCCTAGACGCTTACGCGCTGCCAAAAGTGCATAAAGTAAATTGTTCATTTAGAATCATCATATCTTTTTTGAATAGTACATTTTACATACAATTTGGAGGCATGGATTGATTGTCAAAAGCATACATAAGGCTACTAGTAACATCGAGAATAGTTTTGAATTAGTCCGGAAATTAAAATTAATTGAATGATTTTTGTTTGGTGTCGTTGGATGTAATATCGCTTTTTATCAACATTCCAACGGATCTGGCATTAGACGTTCTTTCCAATAGAGCAAAAGTTGCAATTTAGTTACCGAAAGATGAATTTCTCAAAGCAATTCGCTTGATTTGACTTATTTTGTTTTTGACAATTAATTTTATAAACAAACATTTGGAACGCCTATGGGTTTACCGCTTTCCTCGATTCTAGCTAATTTAATTATGATGGATTTGGAGAATTGTTGAGTGATATTCAATATTATATATTATTTTATTTACAGATATATCGTTCTTTGTTTATCGAGTTCTATAAAAATCGATTCTATTCTTGAAAAATTCAATTCTTCCAAGGTTACAATTTATTTTAGAATTGGATGGTAATTCTATCAATTTTTTGGACACAACCATAATGTTAAAAAATAACTCTTTGATATTTGACTAGTACTAACGTTTTCGGGTAGAATTTTGAATTTTTTGTCTCAATTAATTTCGCAAAAAGAAGGGTATAATCTTCAATTTGGTAGAAAATTTTTTATATCTCGCATTCACAATTTCATAAAAAAAATTTTGAATTTGTAAGAATACTTTTGGAAAACGATTATCTATTGGATTTTATTTTCGATGCTAGAGTTAAAATATTAATAAGTAAATTAAATTCTTGTTCAATTAAAAGATCAACTTATTTAAAAAACGGGTGAAATGATTTTCCATATCGTATGTAGAAGAGATACTCTTCTCTCTTATATTCTCGAACAAATTCAAGAATATAATTAATGGGGTTTCTTTTTTCAGTTTGAACAAGTTGAATCAATTTATTAAGATTAATAAAGACTCTTTAAATGATGATTTAAAAAGGAATGTAGTCTATAAGATCAATTGTTGTGATTGCGATGCTTCCTATGTAGGACAAACGGGGAGGAAATTAAAAACCAGAACTTTCTGAACACTGAAAGCATATCCATAGTCAAACATCCACTCATTCGATAATTATAGATCATAGGTTGCAAAATGATTTTTGATTGGCAAAATGTGGAGAATTATTATAACAAACGATTGATATCGGAGATGATGCACATTAATTGATAGACCAATAGGCTAAATTTACAATATGATATCGTTGCCTTAAATCATGCTTACACTGAGATTCTTAAGAAATTATAGGTTGTTGTAAAATATATTACATTGTTCGTAATATAATATATGTCATAACTATATATAGTTTGTTTGTTTTCAAATTGACCACTATGTTACTTGTTTAGCAATCATTTTTTAACCGATGGTCAAAATGACAAGACACAAATAGTTCTCTCAGTTAATGTTTTAAAATTTTGATGATAATTTTTATTAGCAAGATACAAAATGTTGCACATATTTATTATTCAGTGTTGAGGCGTCGACTGTGTGAAGTGAAGTGATTATTAATTTTCAAATCTTATACATACGATATTTTAATCATTTATATAATTTTAGCTTGAGTTCTCATTGCCACTCAGCTTTCAAACTTTGTGAGTGTGTGACTTACCTCGCAACAGTTAGCGATTCAATTTTCTGAGAGGAAAAACATTGGAGATTTAATTTGTAATGCAATAATCCAACCGTTGTGTTAGGGGGAAAAAATTGCTGATGAAGATTCAAACCATAAGTGAAAATGTCCAAAATCAAAGTTTATATATTTAATATTAAGAATTACTAATTGATAACCAACATTGACTCTTATCGCCTGTATTACATGATATATATATATATATTTCTAAATTTGTTAAATTAATTATATATATAGAACGCTTAAGCTTAGATAATGCTACGAAAAGTTTTAACATTATAGCAACCCAGTTTGAGCTTTTCCTACATAATTATTATATTTTAATGAGCCAAACAAAATTATTATCAGATCTATATTTAATTGAATTGTTAAATACTTTAGCAAAATCATTCTTTCATATGTAAAAAATTTACTGATACCTATTTAATTTTTCATAATATACAACTTTCATTTTGATTAATATAAATCTAAATTAAAATTAATATTAGCATAAACTTTTGAAGATTATTGCAATAAAGTTACACGTACGATACGTACAGTGTTAATGAGATTCCAGTCAAACCAATTAAGTCGGCGAAGCTAAATCTAGACAAACGGCTTTCGGTTAACGTTGCTTCGCGAGAAAATAGCTAATGAAGCTGTATCCAGAGATTTATAATCGCGAAGTTTAATGGACTTGCAGGGACGATAATTATAAAGCGCATTCTCTTGAGTACATTTATTGATCGTTAATCATATGTATATTAGCTGGAAAAGTAAGGAAACTTAAGAATTTTGATTTTAGAATGATAGAAAAATTTAAATAGAGAGTGATTACAAACTTCTTTCTCTTTAATTTCTCATGAATTAAGAAAATGACGAATACATGCCAACAATTGAGATATTTTAAGCAGTCTTATCATAATTTAAGAGATTTAATATAAAAATTTAATTATTCGGTACAAAGTTTTAGCATAGTTCAAAAGGTTTAATATAAAAATTTAATTAGCTGTTATTTTCGCACAGTAAGAAAGTACAGCGAACATGAGGACTTTCGACCTCGAGCTAACACCACGCACGATGAATATTTATCGCGTTGGTTTGCGGTAGTGCAGCTACCGACAAGCGCGACAAATTAACCAACACACTTTGTCGGGTTAATCGTATAATGAACAAGTTTAATTACGATATTTTAACAAGGGAACCAGGGATTAGGAGTCAGAAGGAGAAAGGGAGATGGGTATGCAAAACTTCAGCCATGTTATGTAGTCACGCATAGATGAACCATTTCAGAGGCAACGTCTCGGCTATTTCTCCTCGCAGTCTCAAACGCTCGACGATCTCTAACTCGACAAGAGGTCAGATTTTGCCGCATGTTGCTTCAGCGACAACTGCGAACGTGATTCGCGTGCCAACGTGCCACAAAATGTCGAGAGCGATGGCGAACTATGGTCGAATGGGAGCGAGGGACGCGTTAGCCGCGAAGGGATGTACGGATCCTGCCCACCTTTTCGGGCGAGAAAATTGCATGTCTGTTTATGCTGCGGAATTCTCCAGCTTGTGGGCAGGCTGTATATCGTAGCGCCAGTAAAAACGGCGAACGGTTTTGCGTTGCATCCCAACCCCTCCTGGTCGTTTCATATCCCTCGCTAACGCGCGTTCGCTCTCACCCCGAGGCCGCAGAGCCGAGTACGTATTACATATGCATAGTTTCATAAATTTGCACCGTGATACCGCTTCTTCGGATACGCAAACGCGCGCCTTGAAACGCAGCCAGGAAATCTGTTTGTAATATTATAGCGGCTGGAACGCGAATATCGTTGACGCTTACGTTGATTGAAGAGAAGAGTATTGCAACGTTGATATTGTTACCGTTAACGTGAATA
>Ga0157364_1006739_pt1 | contig 11842 bp, 2 predicted proteins | sample AttsexASBM2_FD_111476 | JGI IMG/M metagenome (GOLD analysis project Ga0157364, IMG submission 111476) | Fungus gardens microbial communities from leaf cutter ant in Ribeirão Preto, State of São Paulo, Brazil - Atta sexdens ASBM2 | ecosystem: Host-associated > Fungi > Mycelium > Unclassified ...
ATTATTTTCATGTAATAAACGTGTATTTTCTATAAAAAAATTCAGGTTTCATATTGTATACCTGGTATATATATATATATATATATATATATATATATATATACATTCTGCAATATTTTATTTTCTGTTTATTTTGTAATTAAATACTATTTTTTAAACAAAATCAATTTTTTAAATCTATTCTCGTGAAGGTCATATTCACTCCTGTTTTCCTTCGAGCTATTACGTTGGCTTTTTATAAATAGTGTCTTAAGTAACAAATGTTTCCTAACTTTGAGAAATCTAAAATCTATTAAGGGAATATATAATACCATTTTGATGGTTTCAGAAAATCGAAAAAATTCTTTTTTTCATTTTTTCAAAGTTTTAGATGGAACAGAAGGAATCTTTTATGGAATAGCTGGCTATATATAAATTTAAAAAATTGTTTTATTTCAACATAAAGTTTACTTAAAGTTTACTTCAAACGGATTTTTCTCAAAACCATCTTCTTTGATATTACTCCCCAGTGAGCTATCTTTGTGACTCATTCAATTGACTTAAATTTTTAAACAATTATCTTTAATAATATTCTCTATCGTGTAGTAAGATTTTTTTGATATTTTAATTTTGTAAGATTTCATAAAAATTTAAAATTAATTTTTTTAAATTAAGCACTGATATCCTATATTCAAAATGTCGCCACTAATAATCTGTATTCAAAATTTTATTAATTTTCAAAATACCATAAATCTTACGCTACACGATAGAGAATATTGTCAATCCTTCGTGAACCGAATGGAGTGTAATATAACCCATAATAAAATGAATTTCGATAAATGAACTTTTTAAAAAGTACCGCGTTCATGTGCCGGATTCGTGCAACTGTGGAGTACGTTGTTACCAATCATACTAAATTATAGTATATTTATAGTATATTTAATAGTAAATTATATAAGTATATTTATGATACAGTATGGAGTATGAGATATATCCTGTTATAATCCATTGGTTTTCCACGTGGTTCGCTGAGGATTAAAAATGATTGTTTAAAAGTTCAAATCAATTAAATGAATAGTCGCAAAAATCCACTAGGAGTAAAGTCAAAAAACACGGTTTTGACAAAAACGCGTATAAAGCTTTAAATAAACTTTATGTTGAAATAAAACAATTTTTTAAAATTTATATATAGCTATTCCAGTACCATAAAGAATTCCTTCTGTTCCATCTAAAGCCTTAAAAAAATAGAAAAAGAATTTTTTCGATTTTTTTATCAGAGTGGTACACTCCCTTAAACAATACTTTGACAAATGTAATCGTTTTAAATTTTAAGTGTTTAAATATTGATTATTAACTATTTGTATAAAACAAGCCTGTCTAATTTGAATTTCGGAGCCAAAACCATCGACGCAAAAAATTTCATCATATGAGTATGATTTCATGGACTGTAAAATGTTGATAAGCGTCACTCGGACGCGTATCGATGGGATTTGATAATTCTCCGAAATGTATCTGTATTGATTTTTTTTGTATCAATGACTTTATGTTTTAGCTCCAAAAAAACAGGATACTATAATACCATTTTCTTCTATAACAATAAATGGAAGAGAAATCCAAGAATTAAACAAAGTTGAAAAAACAATGCTATAGAAATAAGCGTAGAGCACAAAGTACAATTAACTTAATAATAAATAAACTTTAATTAGCTTTATATAAGGTAAAAGGAATATAATTTGATTAAGTTAACAGTCACTTAGATCGTATAGTATATTTAATTAAACAAAATATACACTATGAGTGCAATATGTTTTGTATGGTTGATTAAATACATTATACAATCAATTCTTTTACAATTTAAAAATTTTAATAACTTATCCAAATTATTCCGCTTTACTCTATATATTGTATGTATATACAGTGGCCGTCAAAAGTTTCTGGCCAGTTCGATTTTCTTCTATCATTTTTATAAATCAAGAAGTTAATAAATCATATTTTTTAATGAGGAAAGAGACATCAAAACAATATTGTACAAATGATGTAGTATATATTGTTTATTAAAACAATATGATTTTTATTTGCAAGTCAAAATTTACACAAATTCCCGGTCGCATAATTTTTTGTATCTTACGGCTGCCTTGTGGTGCTTTCCACCCTAATTAAACAAGATCAGTTTGTAAAAAATACAAATATGGCTCGACACACAAGTATTCAACATGAAACGATCTTGCAGCTTTAAAAAACAAGAGAAAAGTTTATATTGCATCAATAATGGATGTTGGAAAATCAATGGTGAATGATCTTCTTACAAAATATCGCTCAGGATTTGATTTAAAAGACAAATCAGTCATTCATGGAAAACAACTCTTCGAATAGATAAGGTTATCAAAAGGAAGTCTACTGCGGATCCTAGGAAAAAATGATATCGCTCGCGAATTAAAACAAAAAAATCATGTCTTAGTAAATCGATGCACAGTTTCGAGGCGGCACGATATTGGTTTAAGATAGGTCACATTGCTATCAAGAAACCTTTAATAAAAAAAATCAAAAGGTCCGATTAGATTTTACTAAGCAATATCGAGTAGACTTCGGAGGATTGGAAGAGAATCGCTTTATTGGACAAATCGAAATTCAATTTGTTTGGGAATGATGGCAGACGATATGTTCCTCTGTTGATGTGTGGTATGATAGTAAATACTAAATATCCACGGTCAAGCATGGTGGAGGGAGCGTACTTCTTTGGGAAATATTTTCAGCCAATGAGCTTGGTCCACTCGTTCACATTGGAGAACTAATGAACAGCCCGAAGTATAAGAAAATATTGAGAAATAATCTCCTTCCATATTTAAATAATTTTATGCCGGAAGAAATGGATATTTCAACATGATAATGATCCCAAACATACGTCAAAAGTAGACTGGCTGACATCGAACAGAATCCAGGTGCTGAAGTGGCCAACTCAGTCACCAGACCTTAATCTAATAGAAAATTTATGGAAAAAGCTTGGACATTGCGTTGGGAACCGAAATCATTCAAATCGTGCCGATTTGCTTCAGCATTTACAGGAAGAATGGGCAAAAATATCGTTTGATTTTTTGAAGAAGCTGATTCAATCAATGTCACAGCGTTGCAAGAATGTTATTGCCGCTAAAGCGATGGCTAAATACTGAGTCAATCATAAATCTAAGATATCTTTTTGTTAATTGTCATCATAGAGATATTTTTCAGTTAAGGCTCCTGATGACTCAGTCAAGAACTACGTTGACGGTGGCGATATAGAATCAGACAACGATTTGGCGAAACAGTAGCCACACACTTAAGCACGAGCCCATGTCCGTGCTCGTCGAGAGTGAACGAGACAGCGAATTCCTTCTCAGACTAATCACTTGTTTCAAGCGACCGAAAATGCTTTCTCAACAATCTTGGCCTCTCGGCGGCCCTAGGCATCAATAAAGGATGGGGGGCATTCTAAATAACATTTAAGTTTTAATAAATTGTAGTAACAATGTACTTCTTCCATTAATCCAGAATAATATAAATCATATTAAAACGCAACAGTTTTCTAGATATTTAATTGTTTACGATTTTTCATGTGCATTATATAGTATAGCTCTCCTTCATAAACTCGAGTAGCGAGAATAATAGAAGAAAAATTTTACCGGAAAAAAAATATATAAATCAGCATTTCTCTTCACGAAAGTCTCAAAAGGCCTCAAAAGGCATCAGAAAAGAAATGCGTATGTATGAGGCTTGCAAAGAAAATATGCGAAAAAAAATCGAATAGTTGCAAAAAGCACATTTTTCGCTTATAAAACGAAAGATATTGATTGTATGGAAAAAAATTTGGTATAAAAAATGTAGATATTCGAAATACAAAATGAGACATGGAACATTAAAATCGATCTATTAATTCAGTAGAAAAAAAGTTTAAAAACACCGAAAAGGGCCTTTTTTTCACACTATAAGATTTCATTGAGATTTAAACGCAAAGCTTTGAAATTCTCGTAAAATGTAGCCCTCATAATGACGAACAAATCTAGTCCTGAAATGTTCATTAATTTTTGCTATTTGTTCACTAAAAACCCGTCTGCGGAAAACTTAATTTCTTCATCTTTGAGCAGTCGCATAACAATTTACAGGGATTTTACTTCTTCAAGAGTTGCACTATTACGTACACTTAATAACAAAACGATTTTTTGCAGTTAAACTATTATAAAACGATTTTAAAAGTGAGTATCTTTTTCCATATAAAAAAATGGAAATAATTTCGTTAATATGCATCATATTATAAATAAAGCACAATAGTATGAAGCATTCGAAATCTGACATTTTTCTACGAATTTAAAAAAAAAAATTACCCTCCGATTATTAGGAGCCGAGATAACAATTTTCCTTCAAAAAATCATTGTAGTTCTAGTTTTTAAGATTAAGAGTTCCGTCTGGCATCAATTTGTCAAGAAAGAATTGAATTTGCTGTTTAAAAAATCTCGAATTGTAACATGAAATTTTTAGTTTAGAAAATTTTTTTTTCTTGAATTTTTATTTTTTTGATTTATTATTAAAAAATCACGTTTGAGTATGGAACGCATATCTGATTAATAAATTTAAGTCATTAGCTATATTTCTTTATTTAATATGCTATAAAAACAAGATGTTAGCGTAATTGTAGCGTAATTGTTAAAGATAGAACACTAACTTTCGCAAATATAAAAGTAAATTAGTGTTACATGAAAAATATTTTGCATTTATATTCAACAGTTACTCTAACATTTGGCAAATTATTTATTATTTGTTTACATATGTCATATTTGTATCTGTAATTAAATTCATAAAAATAATTTTATATTGATAATTCTGTACATTTAATTGTCCAATTGGATACTTTTTACGGTATGTTAAATAAAGAAATATAGCTAATGTGACTAAATTTGTTAATCAGATATACACTCCATACTTAAATGTAATTTTTTAGTAATAAATCGAAAAAATAAAAATTCAAGAAACAAAAAATTAAAAATTTTGATTACTTTGGATTACAATTCAAGAAACATTTGGTTAAGCTATTTGTTTATATTTCATCGAGCTACCCCAGATTTTAAAAAATCAGGTTTTCACGTCAATTTGCTGAGAAAATATAAATTTAGCAAATTTTAACACACGAAATCAAATACGCGCGAATCGCAAAGCGGACCGATCTTCCTCACTCGACTGCGCGTCAGCTTCCCTCCAGAGTTGTTTCGTTTAAAATTTTTTTTTAAACAAATATTTTAAACATCATATTAAATTAAACATGCTTTTTTTAAAACAAATGTTTAAAACGTTTTTTTTTAATGTGTTTTTAATATTATTTAATAGAGGAAAAGGTGATACTCCAGTTATTTTATGCGATAACTAATAATAAATATTTAAATTTAAAACTTGACAATTACATTCATTAAAATGTTGTTGAATCGATTCTGGATTCAAAATTATGAAATATTTATTACTTAGGACATTATTAATCAAAATGGGACAAATTGCATAATGGCGAATCGAAGCGAAACATGGATGATAATGTGGCTTTCCATAAAAATAGTCTTAAAAAGTTAGTTTTGTTTACAATAGAAAACAATAGTTTGATCATAAAATTAACAAAATAGTAGAATGTATTGCAGAATATATGTATATATATAAATGTATGCACATGTATACATGTAACTTTATTATACATAAGGTATTTGGAAAATAATGATAAATCTTTCATGAAGGCAGAATGGATTAAATTGAAAAAAAGTCCTCTATCATTTAACATCAATTAACAAGATATTAATTGATAAAAATTGCCGAAAATTAATCTTTAATAATTTTTTACTTGAATATTATCAACTTACAAAAAAACTACAAAAGACAATTGTTAATTTTCTTTTCATAGAACTCTAAGAATTTTTTAAGAATTTTTTAATACTGCATTTTCTTATATTGGTAAAAATGAAAAAATGTACTAAAAAGTTGATAAAAAATTCTGAAAAAATTCGTAGAGTTCTATGAGAAGAAAATAAACAATTTTTGTCTTTTGCAGTTTTTCTGTAAAGTTGATAGTATTTGAGTAAAAATTATTGAAGGTCAATTTTCGTCAATATTTAGCATTTCTTGTTTTATATTAATATCTTGTTAATTATTACGAAAATTGTAAAATGATAAAGTTTTCTTCTCAGTTTAGTCCATTCTGTCCCTATACGATAGAATCCCTATACGAAAAATAATTTATCATTATTTTCCAAACATTCTATGTATAAACAGCTCGGCAGCCTATAAAAATCAATAGTATCGTAAATTATAGATTAATAATAGAACTACAAGTTCTAATATTAATCTATAATTAATTCAAGGAATAATTATTTTGAAATAAAAATCTCAAAAAAGAAGCCGTGAGTAATCAATACGCATAAAGGACCACATTAGCAAAATACCATGCTATTGTTTTTTAAAATATATAATAGTATAATTTAAAATATATATAGTCAAATAAAACGTTAAATAGCAAACAACACATTCAAAGATACATATATTTATGTAATAATAAATCAAATCAAAATCGCTCAAATTTAAGAAAAATGAGGAAGTAGATGTAATTAAATGCTAAAATGTACCTCAGAAATGTTTCAAAATACTTGAAAGTAGAAAAGTAGAAAAAGTGCGTTTTAATAAAATATAATAAATATAAAACATAATAAAATATATAATAATAAAAATAAAATTAAAATAATAAAAATAAAAATAAAATAAATATATAATGTTAAAAGTTGTTTTTTTATTTTAAATATGATTTTTTTCTAAACAGTTTTTTTCTAAAACTGTTTAAAACATAAAACGTATATAAAACATTAAAAACATGTTTTAAAACAAAAAAACTGAATGTTTTATTTTTTTTTAAAACGTTTTTTAACACGTTTTTTATCAACTCTGCTCGGCATCATAGAAGTCTGTCAGGATCTACGTGCATATATGTTATATTCAAATTATCACAAACTCCAAGTATTTTTATATCTTTGAGACATAATTTAAAATTATTTGTATCAAAAATAATATTTTTTTGTCCATAAGCATTGATTAGTTCAAAACGTTAATATCGTAATTTTTTGTACACATCGTATCATATTGTAAATATTGTCCACAATGCATTGATCATAATTAGGATCTTTGCGGCCACATGGATGTAGGAAGCTAAAATATTTATTTTCTTTAATTTCTTTAATTTTCTTTAATTTTAAATTAGATTAAAATAAAATAGTAATAATAATAATTATGTACATCTTAAATTAAACTAAAGTAAAATAATAAGTTCGAACAATAATATTGGGTTGATTAATAATTTTCTTTGATTTTTTAAGGATATTTTGTACTTATTTTTAAAATATTATGAATTTAATAAAAATTTTACAGATTATTTTTACATATATTCGTAGATCTATGACAAAATTCAGACTCGTGTATCAAAGCAGTGCAAAGTTACAAGGATTTTAATTTGCGAATTTATTTAGTATCTATTTTCAAAATATTAGAAATTTAACAAAAATTTTATAAATTGTTCTTTTTTTTTAGTATCTACATCTTAGTATTTACATAAAATTTGAGAACAATTTTCTTTTTAGTTCGAAAATTCTTTAACTTTTTCTCTTGATTTTTATGTAAAATTGTAATTTAATAAGGAAGTAATATTAAGAATTAAATCGAATATATATATAAAATCATATACCCATATATATATTAAAAAGAAGTTAAAAAATTAATAACTTTTAATTTAATTTAATTAATTTTAAATGCATTAAATTTTAACTTAACTAAGTTACTTTTAAACGTTAACTTTTTAACTTTTTTTAATTAAAAAATTTTTTTTATCTCTTTTAAATATCATAGAAAAATAATAAGATATAATAAGAACTAAGTGTGTATATTCGTAATTTGTTTATATTTGAAAACCATCTTAAGTAATTAATTTCTTAAGAATACTAATACAGACCTCTGATTGCTTTATGCGGTTATGCCTTATGCTATAAGCCTTAATCTAGATCTACAATAGGTGTTTTAAGCCTTAAGTCATAAGAAATTGATTACAGTCAAATATTCTTCTCGCATTCGATTGTAATTGATCAATTTCTTATGACTAAAAATTTATTAAAAAGTAATCACTGATCTTGTATTTTCTCTATGTGTTGGCTGTTTTTTTAAAGTTATATAACTTATATAGTTATATCGTTATGTGTTATATACTTATATCACATATAAATAAAAAAATTAAAAATTTAATTTACTTAATAATCTATATTGTAGTTATTTAATTTCATTTTAAGAAAAATTAGGACATTATGAGCTAAAAAAGAAATTTTTTTAAATTAACTTTTTTTTTATCTTAAGTTAATTCAATATTGACTTTATATTAAGTTAATTTTTTATTCCTTCAACTTTTAATTTAATTTTATTAATTTTGTAAAGCCATTAACTTTATTCATTTAAAAAAAACATTAACTTATTCAACCCTATTAAAATCATTATAAACCAAATTTTATTATTTTATTTTTTGTAGTTAGCTTTATAGGCTAATTGTCTTTTTTTTTTAATAATATTGGCTGATATTAGTTATTTTTGGATAATTATTTGAATAATACTTTTACCTAATAAATATTATTGTATATAGACAAAACAAATCTTTAAACAAAAATTTTAAAATAATAAAATAAAATATTTTTATTTCAAAATATTTTTAACTGGTAATGTTACACAACATTAATCTTGCCATCTTTCAGGTATTGTAATTTCATGATGCAATTCTTATTAGCCGTCCATCAAAATGTAAATCAGAACAATTGAAATCATTGTAACAAAAACGTTGGAACTATTCGCGAACAATCCAATCACTTATAGAATCATTTCCGTAACATCAAAAATTTTTTATAAGACTGTGCAACGTTTTTTTCTTTGTGAAAATAAAACAGCACAATGTGTCAGAAATACAAATTCTTATTCTTCATATTTAAAACACAATGCCAAATATTTGAAATTTAATCAATTTTAGCAATTTTTCTTTTAAATCTTTCACAAAACATTTATTTTAAATATGAATAATTATTTATTTATATTATTTATTTATATATTTATATATATATATATATATATATATATATGTATGTATATATATAAGATTTTATATATATATATATATATATATATACTAGTCATTTAATATTAACCTTGTCATCTCTTGAAAATATTGGAAACTCATTCGCCAATAATCTTAAACAGATATTTCAAAATAAGTACTTTTTATAATGCAACGTATTAGCATTTTTCATTGGCAGAACTAGTGCACACGTAATGCACTTTAAAACCGTTGTACATAAATCGACATAAAAATATACATTTAATAAAAATATAGAAATGAATTAAACCGCGCAATATTCAATACGTTTTATTGTGTCATTTGATAAAGTACACATTGAACATTTTATCAATTGAGATATCTCATTTTTACATTTAGATTAGAACAGGACAAATTAAGCATTTGCCGTTCTTAGGCACCACCAGTCATCCCAGGTGGTTTCATTTATAAATTTATAAATTTAATAAAAGGAAAAATGGATAAAAAAATTTATACCCCCACATTAACTGGTAAAAATATTCAATAATCCTTAATAAATAATGTGAATATAATACATTTTTACTATATATTTAAAATATCGTTCTGAAATATGTTCGATGTAATTCATGCAAAAACGTTAGATTAATAAATTAAACATTAAATTAATAATAAAATAAAAATTTCTCTCAACTATGTGAAAATTTTCAATTTTGAAAAATTTGTCGTCCCCTCAAATTTGCCATAGGCAAATGCTTTATTTATCTATGCGTTAATCTGTCATTAGATTAGAATAGTATACAATAGCTTTAATGTGCACTGAGTGCGCATTAGTTTTGCCAATGAAAAACGCTATAAAATAAAACAACCTTTACATTATTTTATTTGATCTTAAAGTACAAAATAATTATTTATAATGTCAGAAAAAAGGATTTAATATTAATAAACTATATTTCTCTACTACTACATTATAAATCAAAGCCTTCCAACACGCACGCATGCAACCAATCGCGGGTCCTTGATATCCTTGCCTCTCGCTCGCTCCGATGCTAATCAACGTTCTGTTATTGCCAAACAGAGAATAAATTCGAGGCACAACTTCGATTGAAACAACGTCAAGATTTTATTTTAGATAATAAAAAAGCTTTAAATAAAAAACTTAACTAAGAGACGATAAAAAAGACAAAAAAAACAGAAACAAAAAATTAATTTAAAAAATGATAGTAAAGCAATAGACTCATTATACATTGACGTCTTCATAGATGATACTTCATAGATGCTTCTATGTTATATTTTATTATACTTTTATTTATTTATTTATTTATTATTGTCGCATTTTTTCTGTACATTTTGTCTATTTATAATTTATGTTAAACGTTCGGCTCGGTTATTCTGTCACAAGTTCGCAATAACTCGCAATATATATATTTTGATTGGATCAAGACTTATCATGACAACTTTCTATTGTAAGTTTAATTTATTGACCATTTTATTATTAATATCATTTATAGTAATTTCACTTTCTATTGTTTTTTACAGATTAATTTGACTAACTGTTTAAGTAGTCTACATATATACTAAGATGTTTTATTAATTTTATCCTTGGACTTTTTACTTCGATTATTTTTTTTTTGCGACATATGTACCTTTAACAAATCTATTAAAATTAAATTATTGGCATTCGAGATCAAAAAATTATTATCTCAGTAATATACTGAAGAGAACCTAAAGCGAGGATCGAAATATTTGTACAGAGTGATATAAACTTATGAAGAAATTTTACACTCGAACATCCTGTATTGACTTATTATCTCACTTATTTGAGATTTATTTTTTGGAACTTATTCAATTTTTATATTATTTTTATATTATTAATTATATTTTAATTTAATTTTAAAAATGATGAAAAGATTACAAAATTTACAGTTGCAGCAAATAAAATTGGAAAATAATTTTTTTATTCTTAATGACAGTGACCAACCGCAGTATCTTATATGTTTAAAAATTTTATCAAAACATATTATACTAAGAGACATTATAAAAGTTGTCATAAAATAAAGTATAAAATTACAATAATGAAATAAAATTAGATTTATTACAAGAATTAAAACTTAAACATGTAAATTTATTGCAAAATCTTATAAAAAGATAGCCATAAATGCTTTCAATTTTCATGAAACTGCAGAATCTTTTAATACCGTACATTTATCATCACAAACAGTTTCACGAAGAATCAATGTTATTGGTAATGTCCTAAAGGATAAATTAAAAAATTTATTAGCGACATGTAAATACTATTCCTTTTGCTTAGATGAGATACTGATAATTCAGACATAAGTCAGCTATCGATATTTGTCCGGATCATTCAATGTGATTTCTCAATTCATGAAGATTTATTAATATTAGTTCCATTGCATGATACGATGAAAAGAATCAATATATTATAATGTATGCGAGAATAAGTAAAGAAATTTGTGGGTTCCTTTGATAAATGCTCAGCTATTGTTACTGATGTTACTGAGAACACCAGCAATAATAGGATTGATCTCAAAGAATTATTTAATGAAAATAATATAAAATGTTTAATGTTTCATTGTATTATTCACCAGGAAGTTTTGTGCGGGAAAGTGTTAAAATGTCCAATACAATAAAAATTATAACAAAGATTACAAATATTATTAAGGATGACAACAGATTGCTCTTGGGCTTCGAATTTGTTCTATATCGGATTCACACACACACACACACACACAC
>Ga0157364_1006740_pt1 | contig 11842 bp, 3 predicted proteins | sample AttsexASBM2_FD_111476 | JGI IMG/M metagenome (GOLD analysis project Ga0157364, IMG submission 111476) | Fungus gardens microbial communities from leaf cutter ant in Ribeirão Preto, State of São Paulo, Brazil - Atta sexdens ASBM2 | ecosystem: Host-associated > Fungi > Mycelium > Unclassified ...
CACTTTACTGGAAAGATAACAAAACTATTAAAAATTAGCATTTTTCAGTTAACGGTAGAAAACTAATTTTAAAAACTAACTTTAAAAACGTATTTTTTTTATTGGAAAATGATATTGTAAAATAAAAAATTTTACTCAATTTATCACTAAAAGATAAAAGTATCATTTATTGTTCTCAGATTGTTTATAAAAAAGACATTTTTTGAATTGAATGCCATAAAAAAAATATCGATGTTAAAATATAAATAAAATATAAATAACTGGAAAAAAGATTGCATTTTGATTGAAGTTCTAGTTGAAAATGGACAAATCAGAATTTTCTGATGGTTGAAGAAGAAATTTTTCTCAAAAAAGATATAGAAAATTTAAAATTATGCCTTAAAATTATGCCTATTATATATTAATAATATATAATTATATATATTATTTTTACTCAAAAGGTTCCTTAAAACGCTATTCCAATTTAGACTAAAAAAAAATGCTCTCTTGAAAAGTTACTAATTTCGAAATGTGTCATTTTTCTATCAAAGCAACAATATAGTCTGATAACTCTAGTATCAGTAACTGTATAGATTTTGGAGTTCAGTTTTGGAAAGTTAAACTAGACTCGTCCGAACGTGGGCGCTTCTCTTGTAAGCTGCAACGCTCGAATATCAATTGGAATATGAAAAAGGACGTTTTCACGTTTAATTAAAAAGTACGTAACGATTGAAATAACCTGTTCGACCTATGCAACGTTAATCGTTATAATTGCACATTTTAGTAGAGTTGAAGCTTCCAGCGGATTGAAGGCGTAAAACACTCGCGCTCTGGAGCGCTTGTTTGTACACGAACGAACAACTGGAACGATCGAACCGAGACATTAGACGGTTACCAGCAGCCATTAATCATACAGGACGAGGAGGCAGGTGATTAATGTTGCCCTCTGTACGCGCTAACTTCAACTCCTCCCCTTTCATCGCCCATTTTCACACTCTCTTCCTGGTTTTTTTCGAGTCACCGTTCTTTGGGTTCCGTCGCCGTTCTCGAGATCACATCGCGAAACTGCCGACCATCGTCGAACGATTAATTTACTATATCCATTGTTTCGCTCGTTGCTTTTGCCATCTCGAGTTTCAGTTTGAGAAATATCCCGTATATATTCGGATAATTCTACTAACGGCTTTTATTTAAAAAATATTACATGGAACTCTTCTCATATGCGTGTGTGTGTGTTGTATAGAAAACATTTTACTGAACATAAAATTTAGATGACGGTTCCATTTGTAAAATCCATCATTTCGCATTTATATATAATTCACGATTTCAAATAATTTTATGTAAACCACAATATCAATTTATATGAAGCTTCAATGATTTGTAATGTCAGGATAAATCATCGATTTTTAAATATATCGAATTTATCTCTTTAATATGATAATATATTTCATAATTTCGTTGAATTGTGCTGTTCTATATATGTAGAACATATAGAATTTATATCTATAAATACAACTTTAGCCAAAAACCTTATTTAACCTTTTAGTTCGAAAATTGATTTATGACATTTGTTGTAAATTTCATCCTTTGTTTTAGAACCCTTTAAACTTATGTATAATGTCAATAGCCAATAGAAAACTATACAGATAAAAGAATTCCAGACAAAAAATTACAAATGCCCAATACTTTTTACAGTACTTACTTTACTATTGTATCTTCTATATTATCAATATTATTTTGTATTTATATATCAATTATAACTTTGACAAAAAAACTAAAAAATAAAATTAAAAATTTCCAAAACCTCTCCATAATATGTGATTTCGGAGTATAACTTTATCTAGAGTAATTTCATCAGCTGTCATTTTTAAAGTAACTTTTTATTAAGAAAACTAATTTGATCGGTGGTTTTAAAAGAAAAAAAGGAATGAAAGAAGGATAATTAAATCTGCCGCATTTTGCGAAATCATTCGTCGCCGATGATGTTGCGGTCGTTATTTCATACTAGCATGGGCCTTAACAAGATGAAATTTAGAGCGTCCCCAGGTGGCAGACGTTGGGCCCTAGCAATGGCAGTTTATATCGTGTATCTCGACGGAGTTCCCAGACCATTTAACCGGGACATAAATGTTAAAAGCCCGCCGTCTCTCCCTTTATACTCCGCGCGTATCCGCAAACGTTACGACCGGTTTTACATTCAAGTTTCGACGCGCTCTCAAGATCAGCGCGGAGTGATAGCTGGAGAAAAAATGCGATGCATTTTTCTAACGCATCGCGAAGAAAAGACGCAGAGCAGAAATTACTGCGAAGAAACGGCTCGTTCGAATCGCCATTGTTTCACGATGATAAAGTTTTTCCATCCGCTGGTCCCGTAATCGGATTTAGAAAAGAATTCTTAGAAACCCTATCATCTATCGTGCATTCTAACTTTTTTTATAAAACGAAACGTGAAATTAATAACAAAATAGATTTCTATAAATATGTTAATCTGATGCACTTTCATTATACAGTTCGATTATTGTTATCGATATATTATTTGTCGAATAATATTAATATATAAAATATTAATCCTAATACTAAATACAAAAACCCGCAAAATAATTACGCTGTAATTAAACTGCCCAGCCCTAGAGCTTATATTGCAATTCATTAAAATTATTGTATATTAACTCGAGATCCCTAATAATGAGGAAAAATTCTACAAAGAAAACTCCTAAGTTCAATCCTTTTTTTCTGCGCGACACATTCTTGTTCAAGGGTCATTAAGAATTTTCGCAAGAACGCCGACTAATGGTATTGGCTGGATTACAAAGTTTTTAGAGCGCAGCACCGAGAATACGCGCCTAAACACCTGCACCCCTTTCTCACAACTCTTCCAGGACGCAACCTTTCTTCTCTTTCCCGCGGGGTCGCGCGAGAAGTTTCCGCTCCGCGAGGGCAGACTTTTCGCGGCATTTAGCCACTTCGGCTCAAGAGAGCGTAAAGTTAAATATCGAAGGAGGATTTCTAAAACGGAGAGACGCGAGAGGGAATGGAAGAAACATCACCGTCGCCACGTAAATTGGCTTCGCCGCCGGAGGCGGTCGGTTAATCGCGCGAGAAGGTCGCGGCGACCGAGCAACAAAATGGGAACAAATAAAGAACGAAGTTAAAATTCAATTCGGCCGGAAGAAACAATCGAAGTCCTGAACACAAGAACTGGGGAAACCGCATTTGCGATTGTTTCAACAAAGTTAGAAGAAATCCAGGGAGACACATGGAAATTTCATGAAGCTCTCTTTGTCTTAAAAAGAAGTGGATAATAAAATTAACAGTAAAATGTACTTCGGAATATGTGTGACTTTTTACTTACATTTACTTTATTTAGATGTAAGTATATTCTCGAAAGAGTATCTGTACATAATTTATATCATAATCTCCAATTTATTATTATTATATTTTGTTGTAAAAAACGTTGTAAAAAACATAAAATAATAATAAATATGAAAATATATAAATAGAGGCAAATAAGAATTTCAAAGTAATGCCTAATCCGTTTTGAAAAAATAAAACAAACGCTTTCCTCCAAAGCATCGTCGAATTATATCCAGTAGAACAAGTCAAGCTTTGATCAGACTTCGGCAAAGCGCGCGCAGCGCACAGAACGTACAGAATCCAATAAACTCATTCGCATCGTTAAAATTTCAAAGTACAGCATAAAATTAAATAATTAAAATTTCAAGGTTTAAGACAACTTATATAAACGGACTTTGATATGTAATTCGCTTGCCACTAATCCCATTTCTACCAATGTAGTTTAATTTTAATCTTGATTAAACTAACTCTTCATCTTTTTCAAGAAAAAGATGAAGAGTAAGTTGAACTTAAATTAAAGTTAATTACGTTGGTAGAAACGGGCATTAATCACATAGTGAAACTCGAGTGCAGAGTTAAATGTTTATCTCTTTGGCTCGTATTTTCATCAAGTCGAATTAGTCATTTTACGATTCATCCGGATTTCTTGAGATAAATGTCAGTCCGTGTAACAAGCATTTTCTTCTTATATATATATATATATATATATATATAACACAAATCATACGATACCCTAACAGATCGAAGGCTTCGTCTGAGCAATAAGTAAGCTCCAGGTGGCTGGCTTTGACGCGGGTTAATCTCTCGAGCTGATTACAAGTCGCGAACAGCCAGACACAAATCCAGTTCCGCTTCTGCCAAAACCGTCGGTATAAGCCTACTTACACACGGCTGAACATGTAGCCGGCCAATCGTCGATTGGTAATCCGGGAATGTTTTCTGCCCGGTCCATTATCGGCTTAGTGCAGCTCCCGCGCCACTCTCCGTTTCGCAACGACCTGATTCCACGCGAGAAAAAAGGAAACGCCATCCTCCTATATTCCAGACGTTCTGGATAAATCGATAATGTTAAAGATAGTTTCTTTACACGCCATTTCGCATTCGCGATTCCTTAAAAGGGAATTCAGAGAAACGCAAGAATCCTCTATGTCGACATAATGTGAATCCTGCAAACGTTTTTTCAATAATAATTTTAATTTGTAAACTATATTTTTCAACAATTTTTGGAATATAAAACAAATTGTATTGCTGTCTATTTTTCAACATGACTGTTCATATTTTCCGGCAATTTCAATTTATCGTTGCACTCATTCAGTGAGACAATAAAAATTTGTCACGAACGCAAATAAAAATTTATTAGCAAAGAATGTGTTTGAAGCTCGAATTTGTTTGCTGCTCGTTTTATCAATGTAAAAATAATATCATCGGTTAAGGATAGCGTGGCAAGCATAAGCATCCTGTTTCCACAAACTTGTGAAAGAAAGACTGACTTTCGTGTATGTACACCATCATCACCGAGAATATTATTCGTTGCGCTATTGAGCACGTTTAAAAATGCATGGGCCACTCAACCTGAACCGGAAGCACTTCAGTTATCCTGTTATCCAGTATCCTCAGGGATAAGGCTCGCCCGCCCTTAATGATGACCAGCAATATTTGCTCTTTTGTTTTCCTACCAAGAGGAAAATAGTGCGCCGTCTCGTGCATTAGCGCGCTCCTCGCAAGATTATGAGGTGTTTTGTTTTCATGAACGAGGAAATTACACGTGAAAATAATAAAAAAAGATTATACGTTACAATTAAATGATTTTTCGATCTCCTTTTCAGCTTAAGTTTACGAAGCATTACTTTCCAAAGTCGTAATCTTCTGTTATATGTTGTAAAAGTAAATTGATCACGAAGAAGAAGCGAAAGATAATCCAATAATAGAATTTTATAGAATAATCAAACTGATAGAGCTTTGGATTTGTATTCACACTTCACCTTCATAAGACAGAAATGCGTGCATTTATTAATAAAAATGAAATGTGAATATGAACTTAAAGCTTTAAAAAAATATAAAACTATGAATTTGATTATTCCATTTATTCTATAAGACTTTTTTATTTATTTCTTAGGTTCTATGAATATATGTAACATAAACTATATGCTAAATGCATTTATTAATACAAGTGTGAATACAGATCTAAAGTTCTACAAAAACATAAGATTCAGATTTAGTTATACTATAAAATTCTTTTATTTATTTCTTGATATATGTATAAATTATGTGCTAAATGCGCGCATTGACAAAAATGAGATATGAAGAAGTTCTACAAAAATATAAGACTATCAATTTTATTATTCCATAAAATTCTTTTATTTGATTATCTCTCACTTCTTCGTGATAAATTTTATACAGCATGTATTTACATGAATCTGCATACATAAATCTTGTTATCGCGATGCGATGTTTAGAACTGTTCCAATTTAATTCACTACTTTCCAAGTATTCGGCGCGCGATAACAAAACAAAGTGTCGATTCCGCGACAGATACAATTAGCGTCTTACGAATATCGCGCAAAGTGTATTACTGGCGCCAGGGAAAATCCCGACAATTCTGATGGTCGCAGCAAGGAGATTATTCTATAATTTTAACAATCAATTATTTAGAATTCAGTTATCTCGGCGAGACTACCGGCGTATATTCAATTTTAAAACTGCAAACAGTCGCCGGAGTACCGCTCGCAACGAGGCACTCAATATGTAAAGCGCGATGTAACTTCGCCGCGGCCGCAACTCCGCGCGTCACGCGGATTAATCAAGCGGAATTCACGCTCGACTTGTAAACGTTGATCAAATATCCGTGAGCGAGTTAACGACCGCGGGATTGTCTGTGAAATTCGACTAATTCAACTCTCGGTGCGCGCGATGTTTTTCGGCGACGGCCTCCGTCGAAGTTAAATTACGTTAGCCCTTTCCCTACGTCCTCCAATTAGGGACACTTTCCCTTTATTGGCAACACGCGAACACATAGTTTGCATGCGAAGTTATATTTTTCTTTTGTTTTCATAATTTTACGACAGTCTATAAGTTCTCTCTCTCTCTCTCTCTCTCTCTCTCTCTCTCTCTCTCTCATCTGAATCGATAAAAAATTCTCAAAAAAAAATTCCTACAACACGCCGCAATCACATAGAATCGTGAAAAATTTCCATCCCTTCCTAACATATATACGCGTATGTACTTGAATATGTATTGTATATAATTCATTGTCTCATTACACGCAATACTGCATTCAGCGTACCGACTGCGACCACTTTCAATATAAAACGAAGAAATAATAAATGAGCCAGCTGTCACGTACCGGGTGGCACCATTGCTCACTCACCTGATAGAGTATGTCGAGAGTGATCGGATAGAGCAGGTGCTCCACGATGACTCGAAGTACGGTGTTGGGTCCGCCCTGAGTCTCGCCAGGTCCGGATACCTGATTTTGTCCAGCGATCGCGACCTGGTTGTTCGAATTCTGTAACAGAGAAGAAAAGTGGAGACGAATTAAGCAAACTTCGAAGGAACAAACTAATTGCGATCGACGTTTACGCGGCGCCCAAAGTACTGAAGATACAAATTGCCAAAGTTCCGCGAATGATAAATGATGAAATTTTACTTTACAGACAAAGTGATTTTCATCGAACTTGGTTCTTGTATTTTTAGGACTTCGTATAGAGGCGAATAATTGAAGACTTATTTATATTAATTGTTTTATTGTTAGCACAATATAATAATAATAATAATAATAATAATAACATTAATATATTATAATAATACAAGTCTATGTACAATAAGCCTTTAATTAGATATTGTATAATAATATAATAGGAATAATAATCGATATAGCTATTTTAAAATCCAACTGGTCTTTAAAAGCATCAATATAAAAATGCTCTGTTTCCGTTATGCAATATACGTATCATGATTATTAATATCGAACGAAATTTAAAGCGTATATTAAATTGTTAATGAAATAAATATCAAAGCTTTTTTATTTTTGTATTTTGAGAAATTATTTGCAATGTCTGAAATTGGAACGCTTTCATTGCAGAGGAATAAAAACGTTTCCTGGAAATAACAAAAACCTTTGACTTTATCTTCAAATTGTAACACAAATGAAGATTTTTTTATACATAATTTGTATTAAATCATAGTATTAAAAAAAGCTATTGTGTCGGGGAAGTGAAATAATTGGAAATTTCCTGGTTTAAAGAATACATCATGAATGACCTTACTGACTTCGATGCGATGCATGATCTTCCTTCCTCGAACGATATACAGATCACGGAAATTCTCTCTCGGCGTGTCTGCTGAGCGTGATGAAGCGGAATAGAAAATGATTTCTTTGAAGCGAGAAGCAGAAAGAGCGAGCGTCAGAAGAAAAACGGAGAGAAATGCGGGAGAGCAAACGAAAATAGATGCAAGAGTATTAAAATTGGACGCATACTAAGTGTAAAAACGAGGAGATATTATACTTTGTAAGTGAGAGCCGTATAATGGACGATGGCGCTGGTGGGTTATTAAAAAGGAACCGTGTCTTTCTGAGCCTCGCTAAATGAAACACCCGGTCACCCGGTTTCGACCCTAATATTAGATCGAAAGAGAAGTGGATTGGAAAAGAAATTGTGGTAACGTGCAAATTCTACAATAATCAATTTACAAGATTTATCGTTTTATCAATTTACAGGATAATAATTGTCAGATAATTATTTGATGCGTTATACATTCTAACTAGATAAATAATGTGAAACATTTACATAGAATATATAAATATATAAATATCTTCACTTTGAGAAGATTTAAGGTAATATGTCTTCGCTGCAAAAAATTTATTTATCAAAATATCTAAAAAATATTTTTTAGATTTAAAATATACCTATATAATTTTCTAAAGTCTTTCAATTAATTTAAGACCGTACTAGAAATTTGACGTAGATTCGTTCTTTTTATCTTTCGCACGTTCGAAATGCGTCTAGCAAACCGTCGCCGTTTTCATCAGCTGCCGCTGCCGGTAAAGCTGTCAAAGTGAACTTTAAGGGGGTACGTCGCAGCAAGCATTAGCATAAAATGCTAAAGAAACGCGCCACATTAGAATTTCGATGTAGATTAAAGCGCGGCACCCGCTCGAGCGAGGCTCCTAAATCTGACTTCGTAAAAATAACTTCTCTCAAGCGTATCCTAACGAAATTTCCACGGCGACGGTGCGAAATGATCTCGTTTCCTAGTTCAAAATCGTACAAAATCGCTGGATGTCTAAATCTTTAGATGTAAATAACAAGCTGATTATTAGATAAACACTTATTAGACACAAAGATTTTCCTATAATATACGCGTTTAAGTAAAAATTAATTTTAAGTTATACTTTATGTAAAATATTCATATCAGATTTCAACTGAGATCGAATTGGAATTTCATCAATCAAAGCAAAATTAACTAAATTGATATCAATTTTCTTTCTTCTGATTAGCTAAATTCTAATCAGATCACAACTTAATTTCTGGTCTGATACGAGCTTAATATAACCTCATACATTTTTTTATAAATAGATACAAGAACAGCTTTAACAAATAAATAAATAAAAGAAGAACAGAATATAAAGAGGAATGATTATTATTTATAATTCATGTTATTGTACTATCTTCTATATATGGAAAGCCATTTCAGATAAGATTGGAATAAAGAACACACACAGCTTCGCGTAGCAATTTCGATATTTTTAATCTGGGAGAACAAAGAGAAAAAATATAATAATAATAAATATTTATTTGAAGAGTACCAGTTAAACATTTATACTTACAGTAATAAATATTTATTTAAAAAAAAATAGACAGTTAAATAAAATTAATTTTCCTATACTAAATATATTTTCATATTTAGTTGGTACTATTCAAACAAATGATCTATTAAAATTTAGTACATTCTTTCAATGTAAAAAATTATTATTTTTTTACGTAAACAATCACCTCATGTGTTTTTACATTTTAATTAAAATTACTGTTATTAACAACATATTGAAATATTATTGATTGTTTTCCGATTTATTAGCGTTTGAAAATATTATGGATATTAATTTAATCATAATTTTCTGAAAAAAGTAAATAGAAATCAAACAAATATTAAACGAAATAAGCGCGTTAAATAATTTATATATTATAACAATATTAAAAAAAAATAAGGATTTTATTAATAACGCTTTTAATAACTATTAGTAACGCTTTTTTATTGCAAATTTTCAAATTGCATATTTAAAGATTCATAAAGAATAGTTATTAAAAAAGAAAAATATGTCAAACAATATCCATGCAAAATATATAATATTTATTACGACAATTCACAATTTTACGCCGCTGGGATGCAAAAATACTCCAGGTGACTATTCCCGCATTAAATGGAGACGATCGACCGAAGGCAATTTGGAATTGTTGAATTGGATACGTATGGTATATAAAATTCATACCGAAATATTCAAACATTGTAACTTATATCGGCTACTTAATTATGTCTTTATGACATTTTAGTTATTTCACTTGTTTTAAGCAATACGTGTCCTTACATAATACTTCTTGTAATTTCGGAAGATTTGGGTTTGAATTCCTGAAGTAATAGTAATTTCACAACAAACTGTTTGCTGTTTTTAAGGTGCTTATTAGTATCAATATAATTATTAAACTGGTTGGCAATTTAATTTGTGATATATTACTCCAGTTTTGTTTATGATTGCATTTCAGCACTAAAAAATATGTATCGGCGCGTAGTTGCAAAATTATATATGTATATAAAATTCACACCAAAATATTCAAACAAAGAGATCTATCTTCTATCGAGTAAGTTTTCGTTATTTAATTGTGCTTTCACATATTACGATCTTGTGACATTTTGAAATAACCGATAAACAAGCGGAAAGACAGACACACTTAAGAACATGTAACTACAATATCATTTTCACGGAAGAAATGTAATCGTGGATATGCTATGCTCAGAAAATACAACGTTTAACTGTAATATCTTGAGCTCAAAAATACGACGCATTGAAAAAGGACATAAAAGCGAGAAGTAAAACCAAGCTACAGAATATAGTTCTTCAACAGCAAATGATGATCGCAACAATTCGGAAGAAATAACCCGAGTGCACGGCGAAGGAGTAAAATTCTATTTCAAGAGACGCTTTTAAATGCAAGAGTTTTCGTTTTTGCAGCGATGTTAAACTACATGTTCTCAAGATTAAAAAATTAAAAATCCAGATGTCTTTTTATAATCCTTAAGTATTTGTTATGAAAAAAACATGAGCTCGATAATGTTTTTTAACTTCATGTCTTAAGATAATCCTGTATCAAGAAAAAGGAAGAAAAGATCGGGAAAAAGAAATATATTGCACATATAAAAATGCTTCATAACTCGCAGGTATATTTTAAATTTTCAAAAAAGGAGAAAAAGTTAGCAGCAGCAACGTGTGAATCTTTCTTTACGTAAAAAGTTATACTAAATCGTTTCTCGCAGACAGTATACCGAGGCTAAATGAATAGTTAAATGGCCATTGTTTCCTTCGCTGCGCGCGTTAGATCTTACGGAATTTACGAGCATGCTAAACCTCGGCTCATCTCGTGCCCTCGTTTCTTCACACCAATCATCACCTGTAACAAACGCTTTTTGACTGCGTACGAACGCTAGTTTTTAACGCGTAATTCAGTAACATCTCGACGCATCATGCGTTCGTTTAACTACGATGTAAAGCAGATCGAGACTTCGCAAGCACGGCGGATATTATTACTGCCGACCATACTCGCTAATAATTTTATGAGCAATTTTATTGAAGTTTGCATCGTGCATTCGCGGTTTAGTCGAGTTTCCGCTCAGATCCGAAACGGTTTCCGGCCTTGCTCTGCAATGTTGATGATGTATAAGTGTTTCTAACTGCAAACATAAATGTTTTACGAAAGAACTGGACGTGGATTAAGCGGGATAAAAATAGTCCAATTAAAATGGATGAGAGCGACTGGAAATGTCAAGAATAATCTGAACGAGATCGAGATGCGGCAAATGTTGCCTCGTAAAAAATTAAAAGTAATTAAAGCATAGCTACCTTGATTTTTAATTTTGCGCTTACTTGCGATATGAATAATTTGCAGCAAATATTACGAAATTAACGGATCCATTTCACCGTTAAATCGCTCTAACATGAAATTAATTTCGTTTTAGCTTTTAGAGATATAAATAAAGTGACTCATGTCATGATAAAATTCATGTTCTGATGACCCTTCGCGATGGATGATATTCGAGATCGCCACGCTTTCTTAAGAAGGAAGGATTAATTTTGACGTCCCGATATCGAGAAAGAAGAAAGCGAGAAAGACAGGGGAGACGAGAGAAAGCCAGCTGCTAATTAATTAGCCTGACAAACGTTAACTGACGGCTGTTTCCTCTCCGGTCGGGTCTGTTCGCCGACCGTAAGGATGGCGTGCGGCCGGCCATTTTATCCGGG
>Ga0157364_1006741_pt1 | contig 11842 bp, 7 predicted proteins | sample AttsexASBM2_FD_111476 | JGI IMG/M metagenome (GOLD analysis project Ga0157364, IMG submission 111476) | Fungus gardens microbial communities from leaf cutter ant in Ribeirão Preto, State of São Paulo, Brazil - Atta sexdens ASBM2 | ecosystem: Host-associated > Fungi > Mycelium > Unclassified ...
AGTGAAGAAAGAGTGGGAGAAAAGAGAGAAAGAGACAGGAAGAAGGAATGAGAGAGAGGGAGAGGGAGAGCGGGAGAGACAAGAGGAGAAGCGAGTAACTCTCTCGTTTTTATTTCCGTCGTTTCGCGCTTCCTACGGCCACCACCCATTCCCTCCTCCACCGCCCGCCCCTTTTTTTAAGTATTCCACCCAAGAAAAACAGCCATTAGCGAGAGTTTTCGCTTTTCGCGCGAAACTTTTACTTCGCCCCGTAAATTCCCTCCCTCCCTTCCAACCCCCCCGTGCGAGCTCGGAAAGAAGGATGACGGAGGAATGAAGGAGAGGTGAGGAGAACGAGAGGTGGAAAGAGGAGCAGGGGCGAGGGAGAAAGAGCGGAGGAAGAAAACTCGCGCGGAACTCCAACTTTCGTTCGCATTTTTCATCGTCTATAAATTCTTATTTATATGCGACGCCGTGTTTCCTTTCGATTAGAGTGTGCGCGCGCGCTCTCGGCTCCGCCGGCGGAGTTTTTCCGCGAGATATCGCGGGGATTTGTCAAAGTATTTTGCGGCGAACGAACGAGCGAGCGAGCTAGCGAGCGAGCTCGAAACTCCGCGAAACTTGCTAGCCGCCTCTGGAAATTAATGTCGTGCGCTATACGCGTCCTTGTCACGGCCTCTCCTGTTTCCAGTCTCATTTTTGCCGCATCGCGTCGCGGAATATATACTGTAAGTATCATTTACGAGCGCCGTGGTGATTCTCGTGATTCTGAGCGGCCGCCACGCACTGAGGATCGCCGCGCCGCGCCGTTTAGACGAGCGTGATTTTTCATCTCATCGAGAATTCGTATATCGGATCGCATAATCCTACATCTGGATTCTTGAACCCTTTTCATCTTTCGCGAATCCATTTTTGGAACGCCAGGAATACTTAATGGCATTGCCGTTTAGAGCGGAACATAATTATTCCGCGATGCTCCAAGAATTGAACCAGCGAAATTAAATGGAGCTGATATCATATTTTTAACAACATTCCTTTTAATTCCTCAGCTGCTACGTATAAATTTGGATAGACGAAGTGTCGTGGCGATGGCTCGGTTTTAACCTCCAATATGATTAACCGGTACAATAAGGGATATTACATTTCACGTTAGCAAGTCTCGGAGAAGCTTTTATAACGCACTTAATTAATTTCACTTCGCTTGCTGGGAAAAGCTTTTATTTGATGAACCATGCATCGACTTGTATTTTCGTTAAATTACTACATTCGCTCCCATTCTAACAGCTCCGATTTTATCAGGGAGGGAGAGATGCTGTATCGAGTCTGCATTTCCATTACATTTGTAAGTCGGTACACGATTATTATATATATATATATATATATATATATATATATATATATCCTCCGCATTAGTTTCTTTGTAATGATGTTTGCTTTTGGAGGATTCTCTTCGATCCTATAGTATTAATGTTCGTCTCCCTCTCTCTCTCTCTTTCTCCCCCTCTCCCTCTCTCTCTCCCTCTCTCGCGTTCTCTCTGTCGCTCGTAACCCCTTTTACCTACTAGCTACTATTCCTGCCTCTCATCCTCCTTTCTCGTCGACGTATGTACATAAACGGACGAATAGACGCGCGCGCGCACGTTGACGCACACGCGTGTACGCGTATACAGGTGTATTTAGGTAGAATTCGATACTACGGCAGCGCGAAGCATCCGCGTAGAAAGGCAGGGGGATCGAATAGGTCATTAATCAAACCACACCCTCGTGGACAGGGCCGTATACCGGGCGTCTTTCGCGAAAAGCACTCCGGACGCGCTTCTTCCGGTCGTCCCGGAGAGTGCTGCTGGTGTATCGAGTTTCGGGGACGATCGGCATCGATCAAAGAATTCTCGATACCTAGTGCGGAAATTGTACCTTTCGCATGATCAGAAATGATCGTTTGCCGATGAGACTTTAATGGATCCCGCAACACGCGTCTTAACCTTGTGAAATGTTAATGCGAGGGTAGGTTATTCTTACTTTCAGTCGACTTATTTTATAACGAAGTAAGAGAGAGGGAGAGAGAGAGAGAGAGAGAGAGAGAGGAGGAACATATTTTTTTTATTTACAAATTGCCGATTGAGAAATCTAGAAAATTAAAAGGATTATACGTTTCTTTATTTTTGATATTATCTTTATATTTATCTAACATATATTAAAATATTTAATTAATTAATGTGTTTTAATTTTGAGGAAAAATCTAAACAGTCGATACAAATCTAAGTATTTTATACACAGTTATTTAATAATGATATACTCTGTGTATTATATAAGAAAACGTCAAAGAATTCGTAAATTGCATCCACGATTGCGAATTTTCGTTCCTCGTTTCAATTCTGTCTTTCCTGGCTCGTTGACAATTCAGTAAAAATAAATGTCCAGTGCATAGGCACGGGGATACAGCTTAATGCCATGTGCGCGTTTATCTCTCCTCCCTGTCGTACTTTTTAAAGTTCGCCGTTGTTGTCGTGGTCGTCCTTTAACCGAGTCCGCTTTAGACAAGTTTTCGCGATGTCCGGAAAGGGCAGTATTTTATATTCTCTCTTCTCACAGACGAAGAGAAGAATCGCACATCTTTAATAGAACTTGGCCCGACGAGAAAGAGCTCGTTGAAATTATCGCTGCGAAAAGACAAGCCTGTGGAAAGACGCTGCTTGCTATGCGATTTGGTTTAATCTGAGCCGCGATGCGAAAGAAGTTGTCGGTATAAGAAAAAAACTAAGAGATGATCGTAAAAATCGATAATAAGAAAAGAAATCGATCTAGTTATCGATGTCATCACGACATCAAGGCATCGATTTCAAACTCCTTCCCCCTTCCAATCACGGCAAATACTCAGTTTTACATGATAACACGATATATATTTAACAAAATTCCGCGCCGGAAAGCGATTCCTCTCCACTCTCCGTTTCTCCACTTTTCTCTCTGCAAACATCCCGGTAATTTTTCTCGTCGTCGCACGAGGAAATCTTCGCCACGGGAGACGGCGAAGCCGCGCATACGGAGACGCAAGCGAGTAGGAAAATGGCGCTGAAGAGGGGGAGAGGAGAGTTGAGAAAGAAGTCGCGTAACTCTCCTGCTACCCCTGGCGACGGGGAACGGAGGCCAGAGGGGTGGCTTTCGAATTAGCGTATTTGAAACTTGGTATACACCGCTCGATGGCGCAGCACAGTTGCCAAGTGACGTATTATAATATTTCATCCCCCGTCCTGTGCACCCCTGCGCACACACGTACATTCGCAGACAGCCTCTCCAAGCCTCTCCACCCCTTGACGCGTCGCACAACCCTCCGCCACCGCCGCCGCCGCCGCCGCCGCTGCGTTTTACGTCTCTCTGTCTCTAACATATACACGGACAGTAGGCGCGCGCGAGGGCACGCGCGCGCGCGAGTAATATCGTTAATTTGTATGTGTTCGAGTTCCAAGGGGGAACAGAACCACCCTAATATATTCACGCGCGGGAATAGGATGTACAGTCGAGGCAAAACGCGCGTCTGCAACTGGCAGGAATTTGCCGTGTGAGTTTAACCCTTGGCGGAGTATCGGAGACGATACAATGCCAAATAAGTGGCTCTCGTTTCTTTCATGGACCATCTGGATCATGAATATGTATATATCGTAGTGCCTACTATAAGAAACCACAGTGATAGAACGATCTCATGTAAATTGGTTGTTGATTCGAAACTTAATAATATGTCTATACACCACTGCAGCGCAATCGAATAAAATGTAGAAACATGAATTTAGTGCTTTTTTTTGTTTCTTAATTTTATTGCTGTCATATTCGTCATTTTATTGCTTTAGTCGATTTTATAAAAATAATTGTATATACATGAGAATATGCAGATTTACTTCATGAATTCTCTTTTTTTTCTGAAGATAATTATTATTGTATATTCGGTCCAATAATTTCTTGAACAGAAAGAGAGAGAGAGAGAGAGAGAGAGAGAGAGAGAGATAAAACTATAAATTTAAGTTTGCGCAGCTATGATTTTTTCAAATCGACTAAAGCAATAAACTCGCGAATAAGGCAACGAATTAGCAATAAAAAAAACGCTAAATTTATATCCACGTTTTATTCGATTGCACTGCAGTAGCTGTACCAACGTAATATATCTTAAATCTGTTATATGTGTCGTGTCACATAGAGATACAATCTTGCATTTTTAAGTTAAATTTTTTAATTTTCAAGAGTGAAATATAAACTTCTTCAAACTCCTCATGTCTTTTTTAATGGATTGTTATACTCTCTGTTTCATAAATTGCGAATTAGAAAAGTTGAAGACAAAATAAGAGTTACGAATCATCATATTTCCTTTCATTAAAATACAATTTTAAATTTATTTCTAAGTTTACGATTTAATACGGGCGATTGCGGCTATGCAGTATCAGCGACGCTTTATCTTTTTACAGATACATACAGGATGTTGCGTAATTGATGGTACAACCGGATGATAAATGATTCCTTATCGCACGGAGTCGGTCAATTAACAAGAACTGCTTTTTCCTAAAAACAATTTTATTCTTAAATTATGTGCAGTTGAAATTTGTTGCTGGTGTAATAGTGAATTTTCAATGCGCCAAATGCAAATGCTATTTGTTTGCTACTTGTTTTATAGACGGTCATAGAATCGTGATCGACTCCATTTCCGTTGTTTATCGTTGCGAGCACCAAAATCGCATGCATCGCGTTTCATACGTTTGTAAATAACTATGATATTGCATACGATGAGCTTTGATTGTGATAATTTAAAAAATCGAAATCTTTTTCAGAAAGAAATCAATTTTCGTTACACTCTGCGTGTATATGTCTGCGAACGTTGTGCGTTATATTTTTCTTAAAAAGATCTTAACGTTATGCATAATATTTTTCTTAAAAAGATTGTAGTTAAATTTACTAAAAAAGTATTTTATTTTATTTTATCTTTAAAAACATCACCTTTAACTTGAAAATATTATTTTAAAAATGTATTTTATTTCGAGTTGTTGCCATGAATGAGTAGATAGATATCACTTTATCAATTAAATTACAAAGTGAATTAATTATAAAAATTTCATTAAAAATCGTCAAAATTATCACTATTCTGAAAGAGTGGTTTAAAAGCATCATCAAAATTATCACAATTGAAAAAATCGTCGAAATTATCATAATTCAAAATTGTCTCAAAAAAGGACAGTTAAAAAAAGTCAACATTATTTCAACCCAAAAAGGTTATTTTTAAAGATACGAAAAAAATATTACGAATATATTCTTTTTGCCGATATTATTTGATTACTCAACAATTTTCTATCAAATTGAAAATGGTTTTTCCTTTTTTTTAAACAACTTAATTTTTTGAGTTATGTCACTTTTGAAGTACTTAAAGAAATATAGTATCAAAATCGCGCAAAAAAATGCAGAATAAAATCAAAAAATTGCAGAATATACAGCACTCCATTGGGGTGACTTTGCATGGCATCGCTACCGAATTAAAATATGCGGCTGGTTTTGCGATAATCTGTTCGCATTCGCCAATAACCACAATGTTTTTTTTTTTCAACTCATGCGGCCAAAAAAATCGTAAATCATTCTATTATCTTGAAGGGCGAGACGAGACTTATCACGAACCCTGAGGGAAATAGAGAGAAAGAGAAGGTCGTATTGTTTTAAAGCGTGAAAATTCGCACCCCTCGCCACGACTGCGGTGCGACAATAGCACGCACGCGAGGGGTTTCGCTTTTCAGCGCGCGATATTCTCGTGATTCGGTTATTCGTTGCGTTATATTCGTAGGATTTTGAAGCGGCTCGATTCATCACGGAAATTGACATCGACACTCGTATTGACTTTGACAGTTGTCCTTACATTAATTTTTTAACAATTATACGTGTTCATATACGGTGTGCTTATTTTAAAGCTTGTAATTTTTCAAAAACAAAAGACTAGTAAGATTACGATAATACGGCATATCGCTATTCAACGAAATCGGAGCACCGTGAGGAAGGTACATTATGGTGATTCCGCGTGTACGGGAAGATTTAGTATCGTCTATACAATAATTGATTGCACATCTTCGAGTTCACTGGTTCCATAGACGCATGAAAAATGGCGATGCTGCTTATTGGAAGAAGCTTAACGCGTCTCTGAAATACAATAGAAACGTCGAATTTAAATATAGGTTTTAAATATAGGTCCCTCGCGCAACGTCGCAATCTTCCCACGCTTGTGCACGTTAAATATTAATGAGTGTTCCGATAAGTCGGTATTCCGTCGTTAGGAGAGAAAGACAATTTCTCGGAAACGATGAAACGGCGCGTCGCGATTTCCAGATTATTTAATCCGACGATACCAAGCGATAAAAAGCGCCATTAAGTAAGACAATCGCGCGATTCTCTCGCGCGCTCGCGCGAGAGCGTCCTGCTTAGGCGGAAGCCTGTATGCGACGCGATATCTGATTTTTCCTCTACCTGCGTTATGCAAGGTAATTAACATTTAAGAGTGATAATGAAACTTCAGTAACTCGCGCGCTACGTGCTGTGAGTTAGATGCCGGCTCGACAGATAACAGAGCGGACGGGAGATTTAAGATACACGCGAGATTAGGCGAGAAGGCTCCGATAATCTCTGGTCTTTTATGTTACTTTGAGATTGTGAAAGATTCTCAATGAAGTACGAACATGCGTTGCCGCCATGCGATATCTCACGTTATTAATTGATAATAGATTAATCTGGTATCAATACCAGTCTTTATTACATGTCTCTTGAGAAAAAGTAGAATTAAATACTTTCGAGTAAATCGCTAAATAGCTTGAAAGATGGAGATAAGATATTTTAAAATATAAAAATATATAATGAATCGCGTTCTCTTTTTCGGTATCTCCTAACTTCTTTGGAGGATGATACTTCAGACAGATGGTAATTTTGAAGAAACTGCGTCAAAAAGCAAATGCGAGAGTTTGATGGCTAGAGGGAAGCTACAACTCGTTTTAAGGAACTCCAAAGCAATTGGGTTCCGGACGCGGTCCGCGTACGGAGTAGAACGTGCAGGAGGCACGCATGCATACACGCATCCACCGGAAGCATATCGCTACCGAGACGGTAGCGATGGTCGGACGGACAGACGGACGGACGATGTTTCGCCCTTTCGGCCCCCGGAGGAAGTCTTCGCTCTTCGGTAACAACGACAACGACGACGACGACGACGCCGGCAGATCAATATACCTCGAGGAGACTAAGGCTCCGCCAATGGCTATTATCTCGCGCGTATATATGCATCGCTCCGTGCATTGCTCGATACACTGAATTCCCCGTACACACGAGCGTGCACACATACGTGTGTATGGCTTACTCTGTACACGCGCGTACACACATCCGCGCACGCTCGCTCGCTCGAGCGCGCGCGGCCGCGCGCGCTCGAGCGAGGACACGCACACCGCGCCGCCACCCGAGTATAACTGGTGGTCGGCCATCTTGGATATTAGCCAACCAGAACAATAGTATACACAATAGTATGTGAGCTAGTGAGCGCTGTTTGGTACCAACCTCCCCCCTTTCCTCCCCCTTTCCCCCCGCGACCCTACCCACTCCCCTCCGCGCGCCCCCTCCTCCCTCCGCCGCCGCGCGTGATCTCATCCCTCCGTACAACGCCACCCCCTAAACGCCCCCCCCGCACCACCCGTTCTCCTACACCCACCCTCCTCGGTTATTCTCCGCCGCCACCCTCTGCTGCCCACCCCTTCGTCCTCGACGATCCTCGGGAACGTTGCGTCGTCGCGGCCGCGCGAACGTAGATAGACGGCGGGATGCATGTGCCGATGCAACGTTAAGACAAAACCGGCGCTTTTCGCGACCAACTGAACTTTGGTCTTTGGAAAATCCTGCGGCGGAGTTTCCATCCGTAAAAAAGTTGGCGAGACTTGTCGAAAATAAAGAATCACAGAATTTCGGAAAAGTATCCATCAAAAGTACGCTTAGTGTAACTTGCCGACATTTATTGGTTCTCTGTTTCGTAGAAATTGTGAAAATTGTCGTAAAACAATATATATATTTATTAACAATAATTATTAAAAACAATATTTATTAACAATATATATATTATATATTTTTTAGAAAAATATTTACTATGTTTTCTCTTATCTTATCTTTAGAAGAGTTTATTTATAATTACATCACGTATATCATTATTTTCTCTAAGGAAAGAATTTACATCTGATTTAAATGTTGTACATCATTATTAATGATGTAACAAATTTTCGTTTCAACATATTGAAAGACATTGAGGTAGAAGATATAAAGGAAAAGGAACCCTAAATAGAAATAGAAGATATGGAAATAATTTCGAAGCTAATTAAGTTAAATTTAGAAGAAGCGTCATTTCAAAACGCGCCGTTGGAGAAACGTTTCGTCCTTTTTCTATGGCCGTGTGAATTTCTGGCGATCACTGTAATCGATCGGCCGATTAAGGACGAACGTTAACGTGAACGCTGTAATTACGGCAATGCCTTTCACCACAGATAGATGCTCTTTTACGATTTTTGCTAATCCTCCTTGTGCGACGTGTTGCGAGCGAGCGAGCAACGATCGTTCCTGTCGCAATCTATTATTAACGGAAATTATGACGGCCATTAAAACGGGATGCGATTCTGCCCGCTTAAAGATTAAGACGAGCCGCGCAGCAGTTACGCGAAAAGAGTTGAAATATTTAAAACAAGATACGGCCGCCACCATGCTTAAACATTAAAACAGGAAACGAAAGAAAGAATATGTGAAGGACTTGCGCTGCCTTCGCTCGATTATTATTAATTGAGACTATTAAAAACCCCTTCCAAATTAGATATCGCTACTGAAACGTTAATATCCTCATTCTTAAAAGTGGACTTGTTATTTTTCCTTATTCTTTCTTACATAATATTAATTATCTTTTACACATCTTTTACACATAACTCGTGTTTCTATGTGTGTTTTTCCTACATTTTTTCAGTTTTAATTTTCTTCCTTGATCAATAACAGCGTCCATCGAGATCCGTAATTAAAATCCTATTCGTTGGCTGCGCGCACGCGAGAGAGTGAGAGAGAGAGAGGGGGGGAGGGAGGGAGGGAAAGAGAGACGCCATTGCGTTAAATTGTACCGAAATACATATGCCGGACTTCGGCTTGGATTACTACGAAGCCATTAAGACGAGACGTAAATTATTATCCAAGTTTTTCATCCTCGCCGCCTCCGTGGTCGCGGGGATAAACCTCGGGCTTTCGACGTCGTCGTGTACGCGCCTCTTTCCTTTTTTGTTCCCCCCCCCTCCCTCCCCAACCAAGCCCGCCGCCCCTCCGTCGCTGCGTGGTTGCGGACGCCGCCGTAAAATGTAGATTAATATAAATATTCATAAACACCGTAAAGTTTACGTCGCGCGCGAGAGCCGAGCGGCACGGAAGAGCGCGGGGCCGGCGAGGGAGTGTGCGTTTCGCTCGTCGTAAAACCACCCCAGCTGCCGCCACCCTCGGCCCTCTGTCCCCTCGGTCATCCCCGCGCGAAAGGCCGAGGGGAAGTCCATGAACTTCGGCCGTTTACCCCTCGAGCGGTAAAGTTTTCGGGGTACGAGAGGATTAAGAGGGGGATTACCGAACGATCTTACCTCGACTCAGGGATAATTCTTAATCGCATGAACGAGATCAGCTGATGAAATAATCGAGGGTCCGCGACGCGGACTTGGAATTCATGACCAATCGCGTGGGGTGCGTTTTCCTGCGAATAAATTCAGAAGTATATAAATAATTTGTCAGCGCGGAACTTGGACAGATGGAACTCGGAGCTTACATAGTTGCATTGATAATAAATAGCAGGCGCGGAATAACGGATAATTGATGAGCGCCCGATATAATAAATTGTATCCTGTTCTACTTTACCCCGAGGTGAAATCCTCCGAGAGTTCCTTTTAAATAATGTTTATATATTGTCGCAAATAGCACATACATACACGTACATTTATTGCGCGGCAATCTCTGTATGTAAGTTATGCTCATCATATCTCAAGATAGACAAATAAATTGTCGCCAATATCAATGATCCGCGACGTTGAAAAAATACCGCTAATGAAAACGGCGTTAAAAAAATAGCATGTTTAAGCATGCTGAAATGAATACAGTAGCGCTGTTTCCCCGCGAATGGATATCGAAATGATAATAAAAAATACAACGCGATTTCCAGATATCTCTCGATTTCTGCTGTTTGCACTTAGACGGATCGACCATTCTCAGAATTACAAGACTCGATATTGCGAACGATTTATTTAATCAGACGATTCACGAATCTTGCTTTCGCAACCTCCTCCTCTTTTCCATGTTGTAGAAATTGCAACAATGCTTTAATAACTTATAATTGTTATAGAAATTCCAAAAGTCGACATTCACTCTCATCAATTTGAAAAAAATAGTGTCTCATCTGTTTTTTACAAATCAAATATACAAAGATAACGAGTGTTTAAGTAGCGTTTCACGATAAATTACCATCGATGTCTTCCTTAAAAAAAATTACTGGGGAAATTCGAAACGAAGGGAACGGCAATAGAGTTGCTTATCGCGCGCAACGTCTTTTCCGAAACATTGTTGCATGCCGGCGGCAACGTGCGTGGCTTCGTAATTAACGAATTAACCGGCGATTAACGCGATCCTCGGCGGACGCGTGGCATTTTTAATCTTTACGACCACGCGACCCGGTCGCTGGTGTGTCGCCGCTTTGCTCGGCGCCGCCGCGCCGCTGGCGTGTTGTGATTTTTATCGGGCAATTAACGCGCGGCGACGACGTGGTACACGTGTTGCGCCAACGTTTACGCCTTGTTGAACGGGTGATGACAATTGAAACGAGCCTGAAGAAGGATATCATCGACGCGAGAATCACTCGATCGTCAGTAGGACGAACTGAATTCAGGGAATACAAATCGAATCCTCTACTTTTTTCGAATCTACGTCCGTATCTTGAATATCTATCAAGTTTATGTAATTTCTTCTGTAATATATTTGATTTCTATAGTTTGTGTTATCACACATAATACGGTCCTATAATATATTATATTGTTTATGTAATATATCGTTGTATAGAACGATCACATCATTATCCCCGCATTAAGAGAAAATGATACAACTTAAAAATTATTATTTGTGAGATAATGACAGGAAATCAATTTACAGACATATATTTTTTATGGGAAAAAACGATGCATTTGTAACTTTCCCAATTTATCGCTAGAGAGCAGAAGTGTTGCTCTGATCAAATTTGTAATAATTATTTTCGAAAAAAGAGATTTTTTTTAATCTATAAGACATCGAAATTGCTGAAATTGTTATATATATTTGGAATAGTATATCGTTTTTCATATTATACTTCTTATATCATTACTAGTACTTATACTCACTTTTCCTTAAAAAAGTAAGTATATTTTAATTGGTAAGTATATTTCATTTATAAAAATACATCTTATTTCAAGTTATGACATTGTTCCGTATATAAGAAATAAAATGTTTGAATTCAACCTATTTTCAAACCTCAAATTTAAAGATATTACACTATTTTTCCAATATTAGTAAATTGTTTTTAAAAAATAACATACTCAAAGTGTCAACTCTGATAAGGGATAACATTTACATTTTATTAGTATTTAAATATAATATTTGAATTTGAAAACGTAATACTGTTTTAAAAAATACATTGTTAAAAATATAACATAGAAAAAGGTCAAGTTATGCGTATTTATTATTCTAATTAAAATATTGTTACAATTCATAATTTAAGAAATGCTCTTCTAAAGGGTTGTTAATTTTGATACACATCGCTTTTCTATCAAAGCGACGATATGAT
>Ga0157364_1006742_pt1 | contig 11842 bp, 4 predicted proteins | sample AttsexASBM2_FD_111476 | JGI IMG/M metagenome (GOLD analysis project Ga0157364, IMG submission 111476) | Fungus gardens microbial communities from leaf cutter ant in Ribeirão Preto, State of São Paulo, Brazil - Atta sexdens ASBM2 | ecosystem: Host-associated > Fungi > Mycelium > Unclassified ...
GGAGAAAGTAGTGGCCAGCGATGGACAATACTTTGAATCATAAATGTATAACCAGTTTTTTACAATAAAGCCTCGAATTTCGGAAAAAAACGGCGGAAGCAAAGTTGTACACCTAATATATAACAAAATATGTATTTTATAACAAGTAAAGTATAAAAATTTAATTAAGCTTTCTTTTTTATTTCCCAGATTTTTATATAAAATGTCATTTAAATTTTTAGCGATATACTTAGATTTTATTTGATGTATACCATTTCTTCTAAAGAAATAAACTTCGCCATTAAAATAAATTAATTACATCGCATCTTGTTGGCAAAAGAAATAATCGAGGAAATTATCTAGAATCATTACTTGCAATAATGATTCTGAACGAGAAAAAATTAAATTAAGATCCTGAAAGAGCTAAATGCTGAAACTTTTCTCAGAACGACAATAAATCTCAGTTAGATCCTAACGGGGAGTGGCTTAACTTTTGTTCGAAAAGTTTCCGATTAGCTTCTGTATCACATGTCAAAATTTCCCACCATTGTTATATAATCTTGGAAAACGAAGTGTTGATCGAAGATACAAGAAATAAAACTTGAACCGGGAAACCCGTATGTAAACATTATGACATTGATACATGCCATGCTAATATGATGTGTCAGAGAGACGTAGTCTTGAAAAAATAATAGAACTCACGAAAATATTGTAATGTTTCAGAGAAAAAGCTTCTACCTACTTCATGAAACAATGAACTATAATTAAAAAATAACAACTTCCAGGAAAGGAAGTTGAAAGAGATCCAAGTATATCTATTTGAGTTCTTTTGAATGGTGTGTCAATATAATAAGACTTCAGAGGAGGTTTCTCTTTCCAAAAGACTTTTTCTCGTATAATATTACAAACATTGTAAATCCAATATGAATTTTTTACCTCTTGCTTACAAGTAACTCATTGTCAATAAAAATAGTTCTTGTCCCTTATTTACTCCGAAATGCTCACAGTTCGATTTTTCGATTTTTTTTTATTTTCCATACAAAGAACGATTTTAAAGTTTAAAAATTTACAATAGATAGATATAGATCTGAAAATAATTTTATTGAACAAAATAATTACATAAGAATTTCAGGATGAGCAATGTTAAAAAATTTTAATATTCTAGCTATCAATCAAATTTGAGCGTTTCTATAATTCTATTGATAATCCAAAATGAGACTTCTGTATCCACTTCTGTATTCAAATCTGTATCCATCTAAATTTTTAGATATTTCAACAAATCTGTCCTTTCCTTATTAGTATTCTGAATATATATTTAGCCAAAATGTATAAGTTGCTTGAGCTGATGATTATTTTAATTATTTGAAATTATTTCATTTCACACAAAATATGCAAAAATATAACTTTTCTTTTTTAATTAATTAAAAAATACAAAATAATATAACAAAATAGAATCACATTGACAAATTCTTGGTAAATATTTAGCATTAAATGTTCTGCTAGAATTGCAATTATATTTCAAATTAAATTCAATATTAAAGTTAATTATGTGATACGACAATATATAAAATTTACATAGAGAATTACTGAGAAAAAAAGAACAGCAAGGAACTTGTTGTTACAAAATACAGAAAAATAATCCAAGAAAAAAGAGAAATGTTTCTTCTTTCAATTAAAATTTCTAATTTAGAAGAAAGTTGCCGAATGCGTACTTAATCTATTTTTTATTATATTTTCCATTTATAATACGCACCGTTTTATACGCAAATAAACATCAAAAATTGTAGCTTGAGATTTCGAATGCTTGTTATTACATATTTAACTTTTCACCAATAACAAATTAATTTGTCATAAATCTTTTTGTAATATGCTACAAAAGATATGATTTAGGCAACCGGTCGCTTAAATCATATTTATAAGTATTTTTTAAATTGTATTTCCTTTGAAAGCATTGAATTTATGAATAAAAATAATTGAACGTAAAAGATTAATAAAAGAAATCATATTAACTATCATAATACCTAATTAATTAAGATCTAATTTTAACAATTTATTAAAGAAAATCAAGTTTTATAATTGAGAAGATAGGTGCGGAATAAAAACCTAATTACGAAATCTTGATTTTAATAAAAATTAAAATAATTTGCTACTTTTTTATTATACACAAATGAATACAGAATAAAATGAATTTGTGTAATGTCTTTAAGAAGTTACATGTTATAATATTTCTCTATTACGATCAATATTATATAAAAGAGCTAATCTCTGGAAAAAGAGTCTAAATACAATAGAAATTGTGTCTTTATTCCGTTCCTCCATTCCCTCAATTATTAAATAACAATAATGAAAAGACAAATGACATCAAAATTAGCTCAAATAAATATATTTTTACATTTGATATTTCACACACCTGACATGATATCACACAATTAGTTTTCTTACCAATTTTATTTTATCTTATGATGGTACGATTTAGGAAACTTGATGAATTTTGTAAAAATATCGATTTAATCTTTATAACGGTTGCAAATATGTATATTTAGTGAATGTAAAATAATGTACAATAAATCTTCTTTTATAAAAATGTCTTTTATAAAAATGTAAAAATTTATAATAAAATTAAATAATTATGTTGTTATCAGCAAGAGAATCTCGTTTGCCTATAAATCAATTGCTTACAGTATTACTTACTTATTTATTATTACTTACTTTTACGCACAGATGAGAATTTCAGGAACGAATTTACATTTGCCTACAATTCGATTGCCTGTATATACTATTCTCTGTTTAAAAAAAAAACACAATTCTGTTTTAAAATATTTTCTGCTTTAAAAATATGAATTCTCTGTTTTAAAACAAATTCTCTGCTGTCAAACACAAATTCACTGCTTTAAAAACACAAATTATTTTCTTACTCAACTTAACCTTAATTCTATATTTGTGCACAAAAGTGCTTGTAAGCAATAATACATGTAGGTGAATGTATAATAATTTCGTCTCTAAAATTTTTATTTGTGCGCAAAAGTGCTTGTAGATAGTCGAGCTCTAAGCAATAATTCATGTAGGCAATAATAAAAAAAATGTAAGCAAATGTTAATTCGTTTCTGAAATTTTTATTTGTGCGCGAAAGTGAAAGCAAGTAGCTTGAGCAGTAGATAATAATGTTTGTGCGCAAACGAATTGTCGGCAAAAGTGATGTAGGCAAATGATGCTGTAGGCCATTGATTTATAGGCAAAAGAAGCAATCTCGTTATCAGCTACATAAATTAATTAAAAATTAACATCAAATTAATATTACTTAAAAATTAATATCACTTGATTTTTTAAAATGCTGCTAACATCTATAAAATAAGAAACATAAACTATTACATTTTTGTCTGTATTATTCATTTCTCATTTATTTTATATTATTGTTACTAACTTTTATATTATTGTTGCCTGTATTAAGTAATAATATAAAATATTGATGAGGTATGAAAGATTTAGGCGATCAGTACGCGTTTGGCAACTCTCTCTCCTATATTTATAATCTATATTTCTAGAATATAATTTCTACTTTATATCTATACAAATACAAAAGATAATTGCTATATTCTCTTCTGTAAAATATGATGATCATAAGAGACAGTAGCACCACTGCTTTATTGACGAAAAGAAGATTTTATAAAAAATCTTATAATGCTTGACAAAACGAGTTTGTAAAAAAAAATGTAAAAAAAACGACAATATGGTGTAATCTAGTAACGGTCAATAAAGGAAAAGAAGACAAAAGATATTGGAGCAATGAGTGGCTGACATATGTCAAACTCGCCCAACGGGGCCTGTTATGGAAAGATAACAATGATCCAGGCCACGTAGCGCATCACTTCGCTGGTTGTTTCGCGTGTGATGACGACACTTTCCCTGATGGTTATAGTCATCTCGACGAATCGCAGGCGCGCGTATGACACCAAGAGTTGTCCCGCGGGTGCCACAGTCAACAACATGGTGTACCAATATCATGAGAACACCGGAAATCATAGACAAATTCCATCCAACACGCTGGTACGCAGCATCCAATATCTATTGTCTTTGGCGTGCTCGGCAAACCACACGAATTGCGCGTCAAAATTGGCAACGAACGTGATACAGGTGTATATTATGGCTATCAGAAGTTGGTATACCACACTTCTAGCGAGGATATGTAAAGCGTAAAAATACCATAAATAGGAGATGGCAATGACTACTTCTTTTTCCCAGGCATGGAGAAAAACCATAAATAGGAGATGAGATGACCGCGAGTTTCCTCTTTTTCCCTAAGCCACAGAGAAAAAAACCAAGAATGGTTTCGGAATACATTAACACCTCATTGCTATTTAATTAATTAATTAATTTAAACTCTAATCCTTTGTTCATTTCTGATACGCTCTTAATGATTCACAGTAGACTTTTAACAATCTTCTTAATAAGATTTGTATTAAGATTTAATAAACTTCTAAACTAATTATACTATAATTATACTATATATTATAAATTTTTATACAGATACGTATTAAAATATATATATATATATATATATATAAGATTTCCTATAAATTCTGAAATTTATACCAGGTGAAATTAATACCGAGAAGAATATTTCAAGCGGATTTAAAAATAAAAATTTATCAAAATGAATATATGAAGTTAACGAATAATAGAAGATTAGTGAGTAATAATAAATTCATTTCTTCCATCTTATTTATAGGCATAGGACAGTCTTTTCGATTTTTGGATCATGTACTCCGTATGAATACACCAAGAAGCATCTTTTTAATTTTTTTTTTTTTAATATACATATAGATAGATAAATATGAAGAAAAAGTAAAAAAATGCCGTTTTATAAATAGGAAAAGAAATGGGTTAATTTTAATTATAACTGTCAGACGATCACGCTATATAATGTTAATGCAGTTTTGAATATGATATGTATAGATAAAATAAAATTGACTGTGCAAAGTATCTGAAACAAAACATTTAAAAACTGTAAAAACTAATGCGTAATTAAATTCCCTATAATAAAAAATATCAATTCCCAATTTTAAAAAAATGTATGAATATAAAAAGAAAAGTACGGAGAAATTAGGACAATTTAATACCCAGAATATAAATTTCCAATTTTTCTTGGCAGCATTTTTCTTGATTATTCTTTTTTTTATTTAGTTGCTTACGCAATAATAATTAAAGATAAATAAAAATTATTACGAATAATGCATTCCGAATATTTCTCTTAGATAAGATTCTGATTGTGAGTGGTATAATTCAAGTCTCGGAGAGTCTGGCATGTCTATCCGATCGATCAATACTTCGAAACTTCAACACTGGAATGCAGGATCCGTTCTACATACATTTGTATGTGCGCCCTTTGTCCTCTCTTCCCAGCGGTTCTATTTGCTACACATTTCCCCGTTACTCACAAGAATTTCACGCCAAGAATACGTTGATGCCCGCATTCATTCAAGCGAAATGGATATAGAATTTACATTTAAAGTAGTAACCGGGTGTGATACCAACTCACTGTATGCATCCCCGAACAAGTTTCACGATTGCATTTTGCTTTTCTGTTCGTTTGTTTGAGTTTATTCACTGCGTATCTGATTTCCAAATAATTTGATTTCTTACTGATGTATCGCGTTTCGCATTCAGGTTAATAAAAAAATCCTTTCAATCGCAAAAAAAAAATTTGAGATATCGAAGAAAAAGCGGAAAATACAGCTTTCTAGGAAATAAATGAGACAGTGATCGAATCAGCGGGCACTAAAATAATATTAAATATACGGTTTGCAATCTAATATCGGAGTGAACTTCCAAATCGTATTTCAGCATTGCCGCATGAGATGCCAGAAAGTATGAGAAAACAGACTGAAGTGAAAACCGTTGCTCGTTAATGAGCATCTCGCACGACATGACTTTGCTTTTCCACTATTAAATAATCTACTTGTACCGTATTACACCATAATCTACATTTGCCTTGAGACGACTGGACATTGGAAATAACTTCACTATTTTGGAATTTGCAGATGAAATTGTTGGAAAATAAATTTAAAATTAATTAAATCATGACAGGTAATTCATTCGAAACTACTTTCTATTTTAATATAGAAGACAGTTTCCAGTAATATAATCTAAACTTATTTCTTACATTAAGAAAATTGCAAATTCATTTTATAGCTTGAAAATAGTCAAATTTTTAAATATTTTTCTAAACTTATGGGAAGTATTTTCAAATGCTAAGAAAATAAGAATTAAGTGTTTTTCATAATATTTAGCTCTCTTATTTTCATGTTAATAACTCTATGTGAATTACAATGCGTTTGAAAGCTATAATACTCTGAGAGTGAGTGAGTTTGAAAAGTTAAATTATAATTCTGTACTAATTTTATAATGCTTCTAACTGCCATAAGAAATAATTAACGCGTTTAAACTTTAGATAGATCTCAAAATGAGATATTACAATAAAAGATAGTTTTATAGAACATGTCAAAATACTCTATAACATTTTAATTCTAGAATTCTTTCTTAAAAAATACATTATAAAAATTCGCACTAACGTAAAATATATTTCTTTCTTTACATTTTAATGTTCGTTTTTATTAATGAGCTTTAATCTCGATTTAACTTATTTTTCATTTTTTTAATTCTTAAAACTTAAGAAATTAAGGTTAATAATCTGTATTGAAACGATCATAAATATGTCAATGCATTAGAGAAGAGATTAATAAACATGACATTCAGTATTGTTATATTATATTATTCTGCGAGGTATGATAATTTGTACTACCTCAATTTATACTAAGTACCTATTAGCGAGAGACTTTATCGCCGTTAAATAATACATTTAACAATTGCATTTGTGTAATTCAATAGTAATAAACGCATCGCGTTTCCGACGTAACAGATCATGCGTCATGTAATTAATAATTACTTACAGACATCTATGAAACTCGTGCAACTTGCACATGCGCACGTATAATCAATTTAACAATATATATATCGTGATTGAACTTCACCTCGCATTCTCGTAATTCACCGGTGTATTTATATAAATATGCCGGTCTCACTGGAGCGACATAATGTTTCCTCGTCGTTGCGAATTAATAATTTTCGATGTTGTCTCGATGAGCAGACCATTTATGTAAAGCGCGATAAATAGTTGGCTGTCGATGTAATAATGAACGGACCGCAATACGATCCGCTAATTATTTCAATCGAATTAATGCAATACTACAATGCGGCTACTTTTATCCGGCTAACGATACCACATCCATTTAATATAGCACAACATTCGTCGTTCGCCTTTTACACTCTTTTTACGCAGCTTTTATCAATACTGGTGTGCACACAAAAGCACACACGTACAAACATGCGCCTACGTACTATAAAAATGATCCGCTCATCCGTTTTTCGTACGCGCGAACTACGGCTGGCTTTTAATTACTTTTAATTTACTTTATCGGTTCCTACCCGCTCTACCTAACCGCGTTCTTTTTACCGGTCGTGCCTGTGGTTTCTCGCATATCGAATTTCTATTTCACCCGTACCTTTCTCTAATCCTTTGCCTGAGTACTTCACGTTCATTGTTGGAATTTCTGATATTATCCGACTACGCGTACTGTCATGATACCAACTACTCTGTGCATTTATGATAATATAATGTATAAATAGCTGCAAGAATATATTAATTAAAATTTCAGCGTTGTAAAAATATTTAATGAATGAATACAAGAATTAAGAAGATCTAATTGTCGTCCATTAATATTTTAAACATGGATTCTTCTTAAAATTATTATCCCCCCTCCCAGATATTATCTATGAATACATTATTATGATAATTTAATATGGAAAGTAATTTCCCCTAAATTTCACTCCGTAAAGAATGTTCTGTTCTTTACTAATGAATATAATGACATTTTCCGAAATAAATGTCTTTCGCATAGATATAATAATAATCTTCGAAAGAAAAAGGCATTTCCTCGAGAATGTCTACTTTCGTCGCGATCATCGCGAAAAGACAGTGAGCTCGAAATGACCGGAAAGTTACGGCGCGGTATCGGTCTGTAACGTGTTTTTTACAATATATTTACGAGAAAATGGCACCTCGTCGCGCCTTTATGGAAGCCTCGTATTCCATTCTACGGCCACAGAATCTTCTTATGAGCTTTCGGCAGACGATATATAAAAATCTGTGCAATGAGCCAATCTATTCACATACGTTTGTTCTCAATCTCTCTCGGCTATCAATAAATATTTACATGCAAATTATAGAGGATCTGGAAATGAAGGCAGTGATAACGAATGCGATGCAACTGCACATAGAAATGCTGTGCATCTTCATTAATTCTGTATATCGCAAGTGAATACTGTGATCTGTCTTATCAAGAACGCTTATCCTAATTTTTACATCATTTTTAGAGAATTTTGCATAATTTACTGAAACTTTTCCGCCACTTAAGAAACTTTAAAACATAATTTGAAAATTTCTGCGAAGAAAAGAATTCTTTAGAGACAATAAAGATGTTCTGGTAGAACTTATAATTGTATGAAAATTAAATAAATCATATAATTGAAAAATTGAATAAACGTGTTACTTGGGTGAGACATACTACGTGGAAAGAACGATTTTAATGAAATATTTAAAAGCTAGATAGAAGCCTAAAAATTATTTTGTTGTGATAATTATATACGACGTTCAAGCTAATTGCTAGAATATCAAAGCTTATCATTATCAGCTTTTCTACAGAATTATTTTAATAGTGCAATAAAATTATTTTCAAATCTGTAATCTACCTAAATTTTTAGTTCATCTAATAATAAGTTATTCTTTCCGTATAATACATATCCGTGTTATATTATTGGCCTTATATCTTGTATTAATAACAAATATTGTAAGGTAAACATATTTCACAAATCAATGCAAAGTAAACATTGATTTAGATTGATAATAAATCCAAATTAATCTAAATTCAAGAATTAAATAAGAACTCTCAAAATTCAAAAAATATTAGGAAAAAAGGCAATTGAGAATACGACAGTATGGTACTTGGTGCGCAAAAAAATTCAACTTGGAAACTCGCCTATTATATATGTTATGCATAAATGTAAGAAATTTTCAATTTTTTAACTATTTGTATATCGCTCAGGATGACTTCAAATATAGTCGAAATGTTCGAATTTTGAAGTAAGCTGAATATAGTTATTAATTTAATTTTTGTTGCAAAATGCATTTTTTTTTTACGCATCAAGTACCATGTTGTGCTCTCATTTGTCCTATTTTCCTAATATTTTTCCAAATTAATCTTATTAATTGATATATTAATAAAATTAATAAGAGTTGCAAGAATATCAAAATGTTAAAGTCTCGAAGGAAGGAAAATTATTAAATGTATAATTAGATCAAGTCTGTAATAATTTACAATTTTAAAGGAGAGAAACAATTACAGTGCATCGAAGATATATCCATATTTATCTTTTGAAAGTAGTAGAGCTCATTATATGATAAGATAACTTCAAGTAACGAACAAGTCAGACGGTATCACAGAAACGCAGTGTGACCATACCATGTATTGTTTTTATATTAAATATAGTGAACTAATTTCTACACAAACTTATTCATTCTATTCTATGAATAGAAATAACTTTATATAAATTTATAATAAAAATATGAATGATTGGATCTAACAAAAATAATAATTCATAAACAAAAATTCAGAAATAATAAATTCAACATTATATTATCAAGTATTTGATGTGTTTCTTAAATCATAATATTTATACTTCCAACTTGTATATAAAATATCCTGTATAAAATCTAAAATAAAGAAAATTGACTATAATTTCCTTAACTTTCATAAGATGGAAAGTTAATATAATAACGCTAAAACAGTTATATTTTAAGACAAAGAACATAATAAATTATGACAAATCTTACTTAAAAAAGAACTATAATTTGTTAAAAATAGACTTTCATCCTCTAAAGTTTAACGTTATTCTTACTTAGTCTATTATGACTTACACCAACTATTTTTTACTTCGTCATTATACTTTTATTTTGATAAATGTAAGAATTTCATATGTAGTTAAGATTTAGCTTTCCAGAAAAGAAAATACGTGCCCAATTGCTGAAAGTAAATCCTCAATCTGCTTCTCAAGAACTAATTTTGTTTTTGGTTTTGCAATGTCTGTCTAGAGACTGACATCACGCGTGCTGCGTCAGAGCAGGACACTTTTGATTTGTTCGCCACTTTAGCGAGTCTCGTTAAAGTTTCTTTCAAGAGCGAGAATGGCTTGATTCTAAGAGAGCATATCGAGTCTTGCCTGTTGAGTTCAAGTGTTCTCGCGTTCCTGCTAAAGCCAGGTTGGAATTCGCGCAACTTTGTGCACTAAACCAGAAGTTGTGCTGACGCGGCGACAAAAATTCTCCGGATTATTACCCTCTGCCATCCAGTCAGTTATTTCATTGCTAAAATTCAATACTGAAATATCTGAAAAATATAATTTCGCGATATCTATTCTCGAAAATATTCTTTATCAAGAATATTCTCATAGTCGTCTGTTCATAGTAGTCTATTCAATAAAAGCATGAATGACATAACTTTCAACATATCATTCATGTCTTATCGTGATCCAACAAATTATCAACGATATTTGTTGTTTGATATCACTTTTTTTATTTGTTTACAAATGTTGTAGATCTTTACAGCTGTTTCATATAGGACATTTTTGATCCTTTCAGTACAGTCGAATCTCTGTAAAATTAATCTCCGTTTTTGTTTAATCTCCGCAAAAGTGAACTTAACCCCCCATATAGTAATCAAAGACATATGCTAGCGCATGCGCCTTTATTTATTTTTACGGAGGTCGATCTCGACAAGTTACTTTTATAGAGGTTCAACTGTACGTGCAAAAGAAAACAGCTTCAATTTTTTAATGATGATTGTACATAATACTCATCGTTAAATCAATGGTTCTCTATAATAAAATCGAACTGTACTAATAATAACTAAGATTCTATGTATGCGTCGTAGAAAAAGAATACTTCTATCTGCTCGTTCAAAAAATTTTTAATGTAGCGATTCTCAAATAAAATTTTACTCGGTTATAAGACTATATAAAATTGATAGAAATATGTCTCAAAGATATAGACAATAATAACAATAATAATAATAATAATAACAATAATAATTGACAATAATTGACAATGACGATAAAATTGGAACATTCATTAAAAGCATTATAATACTGATATTATATATTATACCATGGTATATATAATTTTTTATTTTTTTACAATAATAGTTTAGCAATCATATCAATCACATTTTATTAAACATACTGTAATTTAGAATACAAATGATTCGACATATTTTTAATAATTTTTATATTATTTTTTTATTTCTTTATATTTTATTTATAAATTGTAGAAATAAAAAAAATTTGCAGATTCTTAAGATAAAATATTTGTGAAGTACTTACGAAAATATGTAGTCAGACACTACAGTGACAAATCATATATATATATACACATTACGCCATAAATTCTCTTACCATAAATTCTCTTTATATTATAAAATGTGTTTTTTGGCATTTGATTAGAATAACAATTAGTATACATATATCACGAAATACATGTAAATCTCTTGTTTTTTATATAATAAATTCGCGTTTAATTACCAAGTTTAGATGATCGATTTAAAACATATATATATATATATATAATTGCTTCACGATAATAATTGTTTCATATTACTTTTACATGAGGACGACTCAATAATTGCTGTTAGCGTATATCAAAGGACGTAATTTCAATATTAATGCAATTTTCAGTTAACTATTTGATCGATAAATA
>Ga0157364_1006743_pt1 | contig 11841 bp, 3 predicted proteins | sample AttsexASBM2_FD_111476 | JGI IMG/M metagenome (GOLD analysis project Ga0157364, IMG submission 111476) | Fungus gardens microbial communities from leaf cutter ant in Ribeirão Preto, State of São Paulo, Brazil - Atta sexdens ASBM2 | ecosystem: Host-associated > Fungi > Mycelium > Unclassified ...
GGAATAAAAGAATAAGGAGGGGGTCAACGCCCGTCCGAGATATTCTGAAAAGAATCAGAAGAGGTGTATCGCGCCGATGAACTCTCAGCTCGACAAAAAAATGCGGCTCGTGCCGCATCCAGATGTTTCTGATGCTATGACTAAGAGCCAACTTCTGTGCCTTACTGGAAGTGCGACATTTCGCCGCCGATGACTGCTCATAGAGAGATCTTGCTTGACAATCATGAAGAGAGGATGATAGAAGCGGATAGGTCGCGACGAAAGGTAAAAGCAGTTAGTAGCTCGTTCTTTTTGGTCGCAATAGTCGTGAACTTGAACGGATAAAGTGGCCCAGGGATCCGAAAAACACCAGTCACTTCACTTACATTCAATGTAACACCCAAGGAAGCGGCAACAATAGAAGCTGTTTTAATTTTATCCTCAGATACTATACTCGGAATACCAAAGATGATCAATTCATGGTCGCGTCGCTCATTTTCAAATCTCTCGAAAAGAAAAACTGACAAATTTATCTGAAACAACGGGGACTCGCCTCGGAAGCAGGTTTTAGCAGCAGAAGCGGCGGTCTCCAAACGTCCACAGCGCTCTCAACACGACGCATTTAGCAGCCAGTGCCAAAATCTCGCCGGACATACGCTCTGCATCCGCGGTCATACGACCAATCACCGACTTGATCGCCTCCAGATGCTGAAGAATTGCTCAATACAGGTGATTTGAGAGTCGAGAGAATTTAACTTCATCGATTAATGAGCTCGCTCCGAGTCTCCAACGCAGTAATCCGCACATCCAATATTACACAAATAAAGAAGCTGACAATGCATCTAGGATAGATTGTAGGTCAGCGAGAGCTGACACGATTATAAATTTATCGAGGCCACAAGGCGTTCGCAGCAACAAAATTCTAGACGAAAGATCCTCAAGATAGGCGCACGAAAAGCTGAGAATCGTTGGAATCAACGAAACGATCAGTAGGAACAAAAATCAATGCACGACGTTGACTGAGACTTCGCATTATTGTCGGTTTTAAAAAAGTACAGAGGCCGAAGCACAGAATGAAACATTTACATTTAGAACAAGATAGCTGATTTATATTGTTATTCCTAGATGATCAGATGTTTTTTGTGCTGTAGGAGATAATTGTCATCTCCTGTTGCACAATGCCACAAAAGAAATAAAAATCAATCAATCTTATCTCATATATAGACTATAATATATTTTTCAATCTTCAAGGCATTATAGCACATTAACAGAATAAAAAATCTGAATGCTGATTGGTAGGCTATAAGACGATAGACACAAAATTCCAATTTGTCGGAAATTTATTGCTATTGCCTTATTTCGTGTTCCTATACAATGATATATGCATTCCCGTATGTTGGATTCTTCTCCTTACTACTATCGCTATTGCTATCGCTATTAATTCTATTAATAGCGCTACCGCTGTTGTCTCGCATTGTGTTTAGGGCTTTACAAAACGTTTTTGAACATTGTTTCCTTATAGTGATACCAGTTCCGACTTCCTCGCAGCATAGTACAGTGTGTGTATTACAGGGAAATAGGTAAAGATAGCCTGGCAAACGCCCCATGTCGCACAAACCCAAGCTCTATAATTCAAGCAGCGTGGCGTGATTGTTAAACTATCCCTATCTATTCCCCTCTATATATCGTAGTGTACAACGGCAAACGAATTGGAATTAGCATGATTGTTTAAAGCACATTGTATTGTATTCAAGAATTGAGTACAATAGCAAATACGTATTCACTTTATAACATTAATATTCTTGAGACTTCCACGCTTTCTATATAAAAATTATGCGTTTCGCAGGTTTACTTCATGTCCAGATCCATTCTTGGAATGCCAATGTTTTGTGAATCTTGTTCACTTCATCAAGGCGAGGAGAAGCCTCATTCAGAGCTCCGGGTCGTTTCTTTTATATACGCTTCTTGGAGTGATGAAGGGAAAGTAGAGAATTGTGGGTTGGGGGAGAGAGGAGAGATGAGAAAATCGGTCAGTCTTCGATAACCGGGAGAATAATTTTCCATATTTTATTTATTGTAGCCATTTATTGTAGTCATTATCTCTATTTAGATTGTTAGGGTGTTTTTGTATCTCTATGGCTTCTCTATACTTTCTTGGAAAATATGATGTAATGTTGGTTATTGTGATCGTTTTGTCAAACAGTATTTGATGTCCTATTTCGATGTGGTGTGGTTTCTGATAATGTTGATTGCGTGATGTGTTTTAACCTGACATCACATTGGTGTTCTTTTATCTGTAGGTTGACAATTCTCCCAGTTTCTCCAATGTATACTTGCAGGAACAAGGTATTTTGTATACTCCTGCGGAGCTGAGTAGAGGTCTTTGATTTTTAAGATTTCTTAAGATTTGTCCAATCTTTTTAAATGATTTAAAGATAGTGCGAATATTGTGTTTGTTTAATATCCTGCCAATTCGATCTGTTGTTCCTTTGACATATAGAAGAATGGATAAGATCCTTTCGTCTGATTGTGTGTCAAAGACCGTTGTCTTCTTTGCACGTTTATTGATTGTTTTAATTATGTCTTTTTTGTCGTGTCCGTTTTTTTTCTGTAAGGCTATTTTTAAATGATTGAGTTCTATCTGTAGATGTTCTTTGTCAGAGATGGTGAAAGCTCTATGTACAAGTAAATTGATTGCAAACTGTTTTTGTATTGAGTGGATTAACTTGGCATGTAGGTATCTATTTGTGTGTTGGTTTTCTGTACACTTGGCTTAAGGCCATCCGTACTGTCAGTTTTCTTAGAGACAAGAACATCTAAGAAGAGGAATTTTCCGTTTTCCTCTATGTCTATAGTGAAATGGATATTTGGATGTTGATTGTTGAGGAAAATAAAGAATTTACGGAGTAAATTCGGCTCTGTCGTGTCTTCATATCACAAATGTGTCGTTTATACAACAGAACTAAACTTCTGATTTTCTGAAGGCTTCTTTCTCAAAATGAAGATGTTGGTGATTACAAGAGAAATAGGAGAGCCCATTGTCATTCCTGAAATTTGTTCATAAAATTGGTTGTTATAGGAGAAGTAAATGATTATTATATTAAGCAATGCTCTGTTAGTAGGATGAGATCCGAGGGGACTTTATATGAGGCCTTTATGTTTAATGTCTTTTATTGGGACTTGTGTAAAAAGGGATTCTACATCGAAACTTACAAGTAGGTTTATGGAACGTAGTCGGATTTGTATGTCGGATTTGGATCTTTTGTATGAAGTCTGTTGAGTTAGATATGTGTGATTGGGATTTTTTAAGAAAAAGATGAATTTATCCGAGAAAAGAACCTTTTCTCGGATAAAGATCCAATTAATACAATCGCGCAGGACACTAAGATCCTGGTGGAAAAAGCAACATTTGCAGTAAAACCAAATCAACATTAAAATCTACAAATCCTCTCCTATCAAAACTATATCAAAAGTACACAAACTAAACATCCCACTCAGACCGATTGTTAGCGCCATACACTCCCCGACAATTTATCCCGCTTCCTAGCACAAACATTACAATCCTTCTCTGGAAAATCCACTGTTTGAGAAAGCAATTTGAGAAAGAGGCCTTCAAAAAAACACTCAAAAAACCAGAAGTTTGGTTCTAGATGTTCTTGTCTGTAAGAAAGCTGATGGTACCTTAGACCTTCAAGTGCACAGAAAACCAACACACACACACAGATAGATACATGCCGAGTCACATCACCACCTAGCATAAAAACAGTCTGTAATTAATTCATTTGTACAGAGCTTTCACCATTTCTGACAAAGAACATCTACAGACAGAACTTAATCATTTAAAAATAGCCTTACAGAAAAACGGACACGACAAAAAAGACATAACAATCAATAAATATGCAAACAAGATAACGGTAGTCGGTGACACACAATCAGATGAAAAGATTCTATCCATTCTCCCTCTATCCATATGTCAAAGGAACAACAGATCGAATTAGCAAGATATTAAACAAACACAATATCCAAACTATCTCTAACCAAATATAAATAATAAGAAGCATACAGCGACGATAGATGTTGAAACTAAAATAATATATTTATTATTATTCTATAAGAAAACAGACGTTTCGATCAATATTTAACCATCATCAACACATACAGATGACAATATAGGATTAAAAACAAGTTAATTAATTAAGAACGCAAAATCACTAGTCAAAGAAGTGTTAATACCAAATGACAAAGAAAGAAATGCAAAAAAAATTATCGCAAATCAATAAGATAGTAACAAATTCTTTTTCTTTCCAATCGTTTGTGGTACGCGTTAATTGAGTAAGATAAAATCCAGAGAATGAAATTTAATAACAAAAATATATATTAAAAGAGGAAAAAAAGAAAAAACTTTTTATATAATAACGCATCTGGCACTAATATGTTCTGTTTATGATTTTTTTTATGGAAGCAAAGAATGATTTCGTGTGAGAATACGGAATTTCTAGATTCTATTTAGATTCTATTAGATTCTATTAGATTCTATTACTAAAAATTAAGGAAAAGAAAAACGCTTTTTAATAATTAAAATATTTTAGACTATACAATGATTAATTATTCAGAAGGTTAATATAAATGCACATTAAAGCTCGCTTGCCATGTATTTTTTAACATAAGTCCTTGCAGATGTAACTCTGAGTACCACAATTTACAAAAACCGACAAAAATCTGAACAAATGGAATTACTGATAAATTTTGATCGTCTTGATATTAATTATATTAACACTTCTTTGATTAACGATTTTGCGTTTTCTTAATTAATTAATTTGTTTGTAATCCTTTATTGTCATCTGATAATAGTCAAATCTTGATCGAAACAACTTTTCTTATAGAATAATAATAAATATATTATTTTCATTTCAACATCGTCGTGGTTGTATGCTTCTTATTATTTGTATTATTGAGCCATCTTCAAACATTTAAATTTTATTTTTAAACCACCCAAAAAGATAGGACAAATCTTAAAAAATCCTAAAGATCAAAGACTTCCACTCAGCTGTGTAGGAATAAACAAAATATCTTGTTCCTGTGGACAAGTATACATTGCAAAAACTAGGAGAATGATCAACTTATGGATAAAAGAACATCAACGTGATGTCAGATTAAAACACGTCACGCAATCAGCATTATCAGAACACAACATTGAAACAGGACAACATCAAATGTTTGACAAAACGACCACAATAGCCAACATACATCATATTTTCCAAGAAAATATAGAGAAGCCATACAAAAACACCCTAACAATCTAAATAGAGATAATGGCTATAATATAAATAAAATATGGAAAACTATTCTCTCGGTTATTGAAAACTGATCGATTTCCCCCACCTTTCCCCCTTTCCTCCACCCACAATTCTCTACTTTCCCTTCACCACGCCAACAAGTCGCGTAATATATAAAAGGCACGACCTGAAGGAACAACTTAGTATCTGGCTGCTCCTCGCCCTGATAAAATGGATTGCAATTTTATGAAACGTTGGCATTCCAAGAATGGATTTGGACACGGAGAAAATCCGCGAAACGCATAATCTTTATTTATATAATATTATATAATAATAATTTGTAATATATAGATACACAATTAATAATAATTAATAAATATATTTTTATAGATTTTCTTTAATAAACTTATTTGTTTATTCTTATTTCTTAAAAATAATTTACATGATCACACATTGCCGCATATGTATTTTATCAATATTAAGTCTTTGTCTTATTAAATAAGTTATGATGGTTCGTGTGTTGCCTTTGATACTCTAGTTTATTAAAACATTAAAATATAACTAATGCTTCTTCATATTATACATGCTATTAAAAAAATTTCTTTCACACTATATTTACTTATTCCACTATATTTACTTATTTAATACCTCCAAAAATTCAGATTATTTTGTCTTTATGTCAAATATGATCATAAGCGGACTTAAGCATTAATCGTTGATCGTGCATAGACTGTGAGCATTAATATAGAAAGGTAGTCAGTTTGTGAAAATTTCCGAAGAACAGAATCGATTACCATAAGTGTACTATACCATACTTACGATCGCCTTCTTTAGTGATGTTATCGGTAAAGATGATAGAGTGGAGAAGTACCACGGAGAAGTATCTTCTTAGGACTTCAGCACAAAAATGGTCGTAACTGAGTCGTGAAACGTGAGTCGTAGGCCAACGCACAATGTTTTGGTCAACCTACAACTACGACTTACATTCCACAACTCAGTTAAAGGTTCTCTATAGAAGTCGTAGACGGTCATGGAGTCTTACCATAAGTCATAGAAAACTGACCAATTTTAATAGAGCATTCTCCTTATATTTGATTGTGATTAGTTAGTTTCCTGCGACTTAAGACTCCACGACTATCTACGTAGAGAAGGACCTTTTACAATCATCTTTGTGCTTATACTCAGCTCCCAGACGTTCAGCAGGATTCGCGACGGCCTCGTTAGTTTCGATAACGAAATCTCCAGGAACTGTAACACAGGCGATGGTGAATGTGGACTTGTCGGTATCTGCGTTTGTCTCCGCCTATCTGACATCGCTGCTGCGTCTCCACTGCTGTGGCTGTGATTCACCCTTTCTGCGCTTCTATCACTAGCGCTGCTGACTGACCTCGCTTCCACTGTTGGCCTGGCTGTGCCTCGGCTGTTTGATACTTTTGTTGGTCTTATATTCCGAGTCAATTGTCCTTGTGTAACCGTAATGAGTATGACATGATTTCGCCCTGAGCGACTCGAACTTGTTTCAGCTAACCTTATATCCACCTTGAGCGAATCTTAAATGCAGGTACTTGATTTCGCGTTGATCCTCTGGGAGCTGCGTTGTGGCAGCTTTCGCGAGTAGAGATCATTAAGCAGAGATTGGCCAAAGCTCTAGTACAATGTTGTGAAACCAGAAATAACGTGATTTGGGAAATGCACGCCCCTAGAAGATCTCTAAGCGCGCTGGTCGATCTCTATCTAGAGGATCTCTATTCGCGAGCGCTTGCGAGAAAGCTGGCGTCGCGAAGCACTCTTGAGAAAGTTGGCGCACAACGGGCAACGGGTTGCCATTTCTCGCATGCGCCGGTGCATCGGGTTATTATTCTAGGTGCTTCTGTGCGGCTTGTAAAGTGCCGCCACAAAAGTGAGTCTACGCTATATTAAAAATAATTAGCCTGAAAAATTAAACAGATTCTTACTCAAGATACGCACTGGGTTCCTTAATCAAGAAGCCTCTCAAATCCAGCAATGAGTAGGAACGAGTACAAATAAGGAAAATTTGCTTGGAATACGGACACATCCTACCTTGCGCAGAAATCTCTGTTTAATCTTTTTAGTTACTTTTTATTACTTTAATATTTTTTTAAGGGGGGAGTAAAATTTTCAAAAAATCGAAAATTTATTTTGTTTAAAATATAGTTTAAAGACTTATAATTAATGTGCAAAAAATTTCAAATGGATATTCGAATTATTTCTCGAGTTATAACACTTGAAAGGGACACACCTACGCGCAGATAGTCGACTCAAAGGAAAAAAAACATTTTTTTCGAAATATTTTTCAAGATGTACCTATATAATTTCTTAGGCTACAATTAACTTGCAATTTGAAACATATATTCAGGAAACCAAAGTTCATCTGATCGATGATTTTATTGATAACATTTTTTTGTTTAAAATACAATAACATTTATAATATCAAAAAACGTGTCAAAAATTTAAACATGTTTTTTCCGTCAATTTAAAAAAAATGAAAAAAAGTTCGGTCAACCAATAGGGAGTACATTATAATTTGTAAAACTATTTGAATTTTGATAAGGTTTGGCTAACAATAAATTAAAAAGTTACAAAAAAGTTAAGTCAAAAAGTTAAAAAGTTAATTAATTTTAACTTCATTTAATTACATTTTAGACTCTTCACTTTTTAACTTTATATAGTTATATTTTATCTATAACTGTTAACTTTTAATTTTATTTATAACTGTTAACTTTTAATTTTATTTTTTGAAAGTTAACATCAGGGAGAAGTGAAGAGACACGGATCCTATACTCGGATTATATGCTTATACATTCGTGTCCGTCGGAGATGTATTTTTCTAATTTTAAATAATTTAAAATTTTTCATTTACGTTTAAACAAAAAATAAAAAGGTCCGAAAACGATCCGTTGTTGTGACCTAAAATCACGATTTTTTTGAAAAATACACAGAAGTACTATTTATTGTTATACAAGGATTATTTTTTGGTGTCCCAAAATAATCACGCAAAAGCTGATCAAAATCCGTGAAATATATGTCTCTTTGTTAGTTAAAAAAGGTTAACAATAAGAATCATATTTCAAACCGTACATATGAGAACACAATTAACGAACTAGAAATACGAACTAGAAATGCTTATACCGGTCGAAGCTAAATTTTAAGGCTTAAATAATTCGACTAGTATAGGTATTTCTAGTTCGTATTGATTATAAAAGAGTTAACTTTTTAATTTAGTTTTTAAATTTAATTTTAAAAAAGTTAACTTAAAATCATGAAATAAAATAAATTTAACTTTTAACTTTTCAATTATTTTTTTCTTAACTTAAGTTTTAATTTAATTAATGTCATTAGGAATTGACTTTTATTTTAACTAATTGTAATAATTAAATTTTCAAGGCTTTAATTTAACTTAGTTTAAAAAAAAGTTATCCAATCTTACTATTTGGATTTTTTATTTCGGGATATCCAAAATGACAAAATCGTGTATACCATTTACCGGTGCACGCACAATCACATTTTACGCGAATTGTTGTATTTCCTCGCAAGATCAATATTTCTCAATAAAATTTGCAACACAAGTTCAATATATGTATTAAGCCAAATTATAAGTGGATCGTATTTATACTTTTCCCGCAATCGCTCAAAGAATTTTTACTTTTCAGTCTAGTCAGGGTATATTCCCTCTTAAAAAACTTTTTACAATTTTTCATCATAAAACTTATTTTCTGATTTTGTAACATAGTTCTCTAGCGTAAAAAAGGAAAGGATGCTTTTTCTGCTAAAAAATTGCAACACAAAAATCGGTTTATTTGTATTATTTTTTTGTGAGCTCCTGAATCAGCAGATAATTTTCCGCCATAAAATGATTTATTTTTCGATTCTGAAACATAGTTCTCTTTTGTGTGAAAAGAACAGGGAGTGAGTTTTCTGCTGAAATGTTGCAGCTAAAAAATCAATTTTTTGCGTATTTCGCGAATAACTCATAATTTAGTAGATAATTTCCCATCATTAAATGATTTATTTTCTTATTTCGAAGCATACAATTCTCTCTTGCGTGAAAAGAGCAGGATATAGTTTTCCTATTAAGGGATTGCAGATCAAAAATCGGTTTATACGTATCGAGAACTTCTAAATCAGAAAATTAACTGTAGAAGTTAATTTTCCGTCACAAAATGATTTATTTTCTCATTCTGAAACATAGTTCTCTCTTACGTAAAAAGGCGAACAGGTGATTTTCCCAAGAAGTTACAGCTTAAAAATTAAGAATTATATCAGATTTGTTCTAGAACTATATACATTAATGAACTATATACATTAATGAAATTTTAGATGAAATTTGAGATGTAATGCTAATTTTAATGACTTATCTCTTGAGATTAGTTTTGGGGTTGTTTTGAGGATAAAAAGAGCTCAAAATTCAAAAGAACACTGATTAAGAGTTCATAAAGAGCTCCTAATTTTAAGCCTATAAGTGATTTCTTATTGTTAATTTTGAAGAGTGGGAGGCTGAATGAACGTTCACTCAGTCCCCCACTTTTAAATCAAAATTCCTGCTAATCGGGAGAAAAAACGAGAGAAAAATTTTTTTTGCTGGATTTGGAAGCTATTAATAACTTCTAACTCTGAGATATGTGTTTTTTATTTTTGTGTAATGGGAGGGAGAGGCGCCAGCTGGACAAGAGTGAAAAAGATTTCGGCGCATAAATTGCAGAAGAGAGAGAGGGAGAGAGAGAGAGAAAGAGAGAGAGAGAGAGAGAGAGAGAAATAAATTCACACAGAAATATTTAAGCACTTTTTATTTAAGATCTTTTAACCGAATATGAAGATAAGAAGGTAAGATCACTGTTATTTAATTAGATTTATTCTCATCGATCCAAATTCGCATGTAAAAGTTTAACTATACAATACATCAACTGCTACTGCCAGCATCTCCGGATTTCGTGTGTTCGTTGGTCTGAAAGTTTATTGAAATTGTTACTATAATTAGTAAATTCGAACACCCTTCATATTTACTACAATTTAATACAATAAACAGATAGGAAAAGACGATACTCGTCCTCATAGTATAACTACTGCGCTATATCTGCGTGAAGCACTTGGGGAGAGTATCACTCTTCAGGAACGTATACGTATAAGTCATATATATCCGCTGAAATAAAGCGGATCAACTTAAAACTTACAGGGAACATTTTTAACAATACATACTTTAAGAAAATGTTTGTCAAAAAATCTTTTTTTAAAATTTCTGATTGAACAATAATCCTTTAAAAAGAATTTATCTTACTAAATTCTTTATAAATTAACCATTAATCTATACTGAACTAGAGTATTATAATAATGGCCAAGGAGCTGTGTCGGACCACATATATATATTGATTTCAGTCATGTTACTTTTAAAGATGACAATATGTTTTAGTATGTAGATGTAATTTCTGTCACTAACATTAATGCGACTTCATTGTCAATCGCACTACTAGTGATAAGAATCATAATTGCACTAACATATACTGTCGTCATTTCTTCAGAATGGCTGAAATTTGATACCTCGCTGGACATAAATTTTTATACGTTAAAAATACAAGTTAGCTCTAGTACAATAGTAGTATAGACTTTAAATTTACATAATTTTTATCGACTTCAAAAAAAATCACACACCATCAAATATCACACGACATTGTCAATAGATGGATGCGGTAGAATTCTATTTCTCATAAGTAAAAACGATAAAGGATAAAATAAAAGGCGCAGTATTATGAGAACTTTTTTGTAGTCTAATAAAATAATTTTTGAAAGACGGATTTTCCCAAAATAGGACTCCATGATGAAAGACCATGTTTCGATATACAATATTATATATTGCCAGTACTAAAAATCCACAGTAAATTATATCTAATGTGAATTATAAATGTTTGAAATTTACTGGCAGTATATATCGAAGCAGGGTTTAAATAAGGTAAATACTCACTCGCAAAGAAAACGGGCCACTAAATTTTAGCACAAATTTTTAATACATTTCAATAGCGGTAACTCAACGAAAAATCATCGTACTGAGATGAATCAAAATTCAAATTAAATTGTAAACATTAAATTGTAAACCATGAAAAGCAAATTTGCGTTACACAAACGTATTACAAAATGATGGACGTTGAAGATAGACATTAAAAGATAGAGAAAAGAATTTCTTTTTCAAACTGTTGCATTGCTCAGTTGAATTATCGTCACGCACAAAAGTGTACGAATCTTCTATTTTCAAAAAAGAAATTAAAGTGTGAATTTTAAATCTTAATTTTGTTTAATTTCGTGTAAATGCATTCGTGTATATCTGCAAGCGCTTATCTTATTCTTTTTCGTTATCCAGAATCAAAGAGGTGATATCTAATCTAATGTATATGTATACGCACGCGCTCAGGTGCGTATGCATATAAGTGTGTATGAATACGCTCACGCACAAGTGTGAATTAATAAGTGCAAGAGGAGGCAATATATATAATATTACTAAACACACACACACACACACACACACACACACACACACACACACACACACACACACACACACACACACACACACACACAC
>Ga0157364_1006744_pt1 | contig 11841 bp, 3 predicted proteins | sample AttsexASBM2_FD_111476 | JGI IMG/M metagenome (GOLD analysis project Ga0157364, IMG submission 111476) | Fungus gardens microbial communities from leaf cutter ant in Ribeirão Preto, State of São Paulo, Brazil - Atta sexdens ASBM2 | ecosystem: Host-associated > Fungi > Mycelium > Unclassified ...
CAGCTCAAGCAGAATGAATTCTGTCTGTGTGGTGTATGGAGCATTATCGCACCCACGAGCAACGCCATAATCACGAGCGCAACGTTACGTCTTTATCGCCCAATATAGCTGCACATATGTATATACATGTGTATGCATATGTCTGCAAGTAAAAAGCAAACACCAATTTGCGATAAGGGCGTGGCGTCGTTCAACAAGATTCACAAGGACAAAGACATTAAACTTTATCCCGTTGCACCATGATTTACATCCTGTGATACATACGCGTCCACTTCGCCTACAGGTTCATAAAAAAATTCAATAAAATTCGGCGAAACGAAACCGAAAGTATGACTCAAATATAGGTCAGTGTGAATATTTTTTAACCTTCGAGAGAAAATGTAAAAGAAAAATGATTTTATATTATTAAAAAATTTATTTAAGCAAAATGTTATAATTTAATAAACAATTTGGGCTCAAATGAATAAATCAATTACGTAAAAAATGTCTGCAAATGAGCTAATACATATGTAATACCGGAAATACATGTAAATATTATAGTCAGCTAAGTAATAATTTATAAATGTCATAATAATATAAAAATAATAAACAATTAATAATTTATAACTATAATAAAACAGAAATATTTTTCTAAATTTTTATAAGCTTGTAAACTGTTTATTAATCTATCCTTTTTTCAAGTTTAAACAGTAAAATTGTTATCTAGTAGATAGATATTTTTTGATATTTTTATAATCGTTATTACAATTTTCAATTAACATTCTTTATGTTGTTCCCGGGTTTATTCCACACGTGCTTTGTACTTATGTTATCATATGCGATCAATCTTCCTAGAAATATAATGCATACATCAACGCGGAATAATCCATAAAGAGAAACCTATTATTCCTTCCTCTATTCTAAAAGTATATAAATACGTTGATGTTCTTAAAACTTTAAGATGAAAGAACATTTTGTTCTATAACTCATCCCCGCCATCCATAAACAATATAATTTGTGCAATGCCGATGGCCATGCACAAATTTAATTTACGTAAAACTGTGATTAATATTCCACAGTTCAAAAAATTTTTGTCTTTAAATTATACTATTATTTACGTTACGGGAAATTTTAATGGTATTCAAGTTCTTAAAAATTCGTACAATATAACATGCAACACTAATTAATTCAATGATGAATAAAGAATGCGGCATTCATACAGTGTCGTATCTATGTTTTTATAAAGAAAAATCTTAGGAAACATATTTTGTTGAATTTAATTTTTCAACGCGCTTCTATTTTCTTATTTGAATATCCGTTGACTTAATTTTAATCCCCATTTTTTTAAATACAATTTTGCATTATGCGCGCTACTTAATATATTATGACAGTTATTAAAAGAGTCGATTAACGACTTTCATTTTGTAATGAGCTATCCAAGAAATAAACTCCGAATTTCGCGAAACATAAACAAATACATAACAATAATTGGTACAAAAAATTTTCCTTAATAAAATAGAAGCAAATAGATTATTTAATGCATCACAAGTTAATTATGTATTAATAAATGGTTAATGTATTACAATATCATTATTCAAATTACTTGAATTTTTATCCATATATATATACTGTTTCAAACTATTTTAGAAAGTTGCATCTTGATGAGCGATTGTAAAATTTAAGTCATGATATAAGATTTATTTTTATCCAAGTACCTAAATAAAAATAAACACATACAATTCCGTAATTAAATAATTTATGAGTCTAATATAAAATTCTCATAAAAAGTTCTCCTACAGTGACCATGAATTGCAATCTAATGTCAGTAACCTTAGATTATTATAAACGTGACACTCATCTTGATCCTTCATTTATAAAGCCACAGATGTTACCGCGGATAATCGCGGTTCGTGGATGCGTAAAACTATGTAAAATTATCCGTGCTTCTCCGCGCATACAGTCCTTGGTAACGCGTAAGTGCGTTGATAAACTGGTACGCGTGACTCTCCGGATGCAACCGCAGCTGTAAATTGCGGAAATGTTCTTTTTTATGTCATATATTTGACCTGGGTAAACTTCTAGTAAACGTGACGGGTTTAAAAAAACTTTATCTACTGCTTATATCATAATTTTATACATACGCTGAATGTGAACAATTGACTCTTTTTTAAATATATTTTTTCTTAATTTTGAATTTTATTCATCCCATATAAAGATAATTTATTTAATCATAATATTAGGTATTGTATACAATTCATAAATAATACATTATATTTTAAGATAAAATTTCACTTACAATTTTAAGCTATATATTTTGTAAATGTATTCATGCATTTTAATATATTTATTTCTATACATGCTGTATTTTTCAAATATTGCTTGTATTATGCGGTATTCCATAAGATTATAAATAGAATTCTATTTTGAATTTTGACATACAAATTACGTTTACATTGTTCAACGCAGACTCAACAGTGATTATTATTTTACGTCAGCTTTAATGTGAATATTAGTATATCTCATAATTAGATCTAAAAAAAAAATAACATAAATCAAACGCAAAGAAAAGAAGTAATGTATAATTCAGTAATGTATAAAATAAGAGAAAAAAAAATCTCATTTTTATTTGATAACACATATCATTGAGCACATCTTGATCTTTAGCACCGCTTTGCGTTTCCAACGCGTTTTGATGCGTTAAAAAAAGGATAACATTTACGAAAGATTCGATAAAGACGATTTTACAACCTACGCATCGTTTCTCCACATTTTCGGAGAGATTTACGTTACGAGAACGAAGCGAACAGTAAATCCTAATTGTTAGGCCAGCTGTACGTCTGCGTCGAACATTTCTTCGTTATTTTTGTTGTAACCTTATACTAGGGGTAAGTACCGTGGCCGTGGACTTTGAACATGTATAAAGTGTAACGTGTGCAAATCATGCGCATCATGCGTGTAGCATACACAACGAGCGAATGTGGCAGAGAATAGTCATAACTCAGAAGGCTCAAAGCGAGAATCGTAAATTTGCAGAACTAAAAATTTTTATAGGTTTACAATACATGTACGTGTACATATGTGAGTGTATTTTGTATGTGTGAGATCGGAAATTGATTTCATTATGTTCATCTATGCGCTTGAACCGTGTTCAAGCAAGTCTTGCCTCAAGTATTAAAATTAGGCAGAAAGCATTGTCCATGAATTGTATTCTCTCTATTTATCTTAATATTTTTCATTTTTTACTAATTGTTGAATTTGAATATTTAATTAATTATGACATTTAAAAAAAGTGAATTTGAGAAATAAATTTTTTTTGTTTTAAACCAAAAATTAATTAGATATATTAGTTTACAATTATTACAAATTGTTATCTAAAAGATAAATAAAATTTTAATTAATAAAAGAAATTAAATAAAATTATTGAAAGAAGATCGCGACTCAATTATATTATTAATATATTAAAATTACACAATTTTATCCATTTCAGTTAAAAATTTGGACAAGGTAATACTAATAAAATAATTTACATATAATATACACATACAAATATGGTGGATTTACTTAGAAATAAAAAGATAAGAATAATTAGAGTAATAAAAAGATGAGAATAATTAGACCGTTATTACAAATAAATTTATTTAAATTAAAGTATTTAAAATTCAGCGCGGAATGTATTATTATTATGATTAAGACTTAGATTGTGTTATATTATAACGAAAAAATAAATACAAATAAAAAAATGTTCACTCCAAGATTGCTCCGCGCACAACGATGTCTCCTAGGAGTCCGAAGTCTCCTACTTTCAGATTCCTTTCATTGCTATTAATGCTTGTCGCGATCGCATAAGTATAGAACGGTCCTCTCTAAACCTCGTAAGAGATTACTTAATGGACAGTGCTTGTATTATACTGCGGCGTGCTACACCGCGCGTCATTTATTTATTGTTTATGAAGAACCCAATATCGAAAGCCGGCTTGCCGATCATATGTTTATGTTTTTCGAAAGGCATTCAAAATAATGTAGTATAATCACATTCGGAGAACAAGCTATTCGTACTATTGTATATGTATCTTTATCATTCATTAAACGTAACATGGAAAAACGCGATAACGTTAATAACGCGTTCATCGAAAATGCAACTAAACTGAATACAATAGATTTAATTTTATAAGGTAAATCTGGATAAACTGTAAATACATAAAAATCGTATTCTTATACTTGAAATTAATTTTATGATGATATATGGTCACAATTTTAACAATTTCATAATTTAAATATGATTTGAGACTAAATTTAATTTAAAATATTCTAAAAATTTCATGTTATTAATTCTTAGATTAACTGATTAATAAATCCCTCCATAAAGAATATATTATATAAGAATATATTATATTTTTTCTTTAATAGTGCCAAAAATTAAGGTATAAAATTTTATTTTAAATATTTCATAATATTTATGAGACTTCAAGATTTAATATAGATTTTTTTAATTACAATGATTTACATAATACTTGATGTACATTATATAAAATAGTGAAACGGAAAAATGTAAGCTACATATTAAGTGTTGATTTGAAGTAGAACGTGATTCTCCAGAATTGATAAAGTATATAGTATATATATATATTGATGTATTTATTTAATAATAAGTAATCTTTTAAGCGCGAAAATGCTTTCGCAAGATAACAATATGCATGTCACAATTCCGCTAGGTCGAATAATAATTGTTGTCGTTACACACACCACGTTGTTCGATTAACCTCCGAGTAACCCGACCGTGTCCATCGCGAGATCGCGATAATATGATCTCTTTCTCTCACATTAGCTATCGTCAATTTGTGGTGGTATATGTTCGCGGTGTTACCCTCCCTCTTACTCAACGAACTTGGTTAATGATTCACGATTCATGTTATACGTTATGATTTCAACGCGATACACAAATACATAGATACATACGTGATATAGTAGGTAGGTACGTCTTTCTTGTGATACATTTTAATTCACTTTCTAATTACTCTCATTTTCTTCCGGTATAAAGCGTGATAAAAATCATCATACAATATTTCTCCATGTATGATCATAAGAATAAAGATTTTTAATTTATTTACATTTCTCTGTAAAGGGACATTTGCAACTCGCGAAAAGATAGGGAACATCTTGAAATTTTTAATGTGGAGTAGAAGTATTTTGTGGTTCGTAGGACCGCCAGAGGCGTAACGTTCATTGAACAATAATTACGACTTGTAAGCATCGGTCGACTGACCGAGGTATTGCTCTCGCTAAACGGAAAGGCAGCTAGCGCGGCGTTACGAAATGATAGACGTCTGTGTTTTCTTTTATAAGTATCTATCCCGGGCACGAAAGTGGCCGCCGGACGAGACACGGACACGTGGGAACGCATTGACATCTATTTAACTCTGCCAGAGTGTACCTCATGCGCGCATGTTGTGTCCGACAGAAAGATCGATTAATGCAGCGCAACGATCTTGGGCAGCAATTGCGCGCCGTGCGTGATCACGCTCGCCACGAAAGCGGAAAGTAAAATAATTACCGAGCCATATCATGGATCCAGCCTATCGCTATCGAAATAAATTGACGATTAAGTAATTGCCGGGTTATAAATTCTCGATTATACAAAGGAGGACAGAAAAACGATTGCTCGACTACGATTGTTGATTCAACTTTATATTTATTAAGAATGCACGATCGCATCGCCCGATATCATAATCTTAAGAACATTCTGAATCGTGTGTTTCGTGAGATGGGATAAGATTGTAACGATATAAGTAACACTGTTGCGCCATGATAAAAAGATATTTTATGAGATTTTGATTAAAGAAAAATGAATATACAAAACGAGATTGATATGATCATTTATATTTATGAAAATTTATTTAAACAAAATTTATAGCAGACAAAAATAAATGCGAAAAAATTATATTTATTATATTTAAAAGAAGGTAAATGTTCTTTTTTATTTGATGTGAAAAAGTACATATATCTTTATTTGTTAAGCTTGTACTTATACTTTTGAGACATCTTTCATGTTTTTAAATAGAAAGTTTTTCTCTCTCTCTCTCTCTCTCTCTCTCTCTCTCTCTCTTTCTTGCAAATGTTTCCTTACATTTTTATCTTTACGCGGAAGACATGTATGTTTATTTATGAGAATTAATTATATCCGCAATCTTGGATACTATCTCGTCGGACATATTTGGAAATCGCACAAAATGATGCGGCAATCTTTTTAATTCCGTTGAACGGTACATCAAGCTGATTGTATGTTTTCTCTGTCCTTTTTTCGTAACCAGTCTCGGTTCTTTTCGACTTTGGGTCGGGCAAGTCTAGGGTCATCACTGCCGCCCACGACACTGGCCGACTTGCTGAATGAATGAACGTCCGGGGAACGGGAAAGCCCTTTTCGAGGGTGCTCACGTGGCCGTCACGTGAAGCAGACACACCCATTGTCTCCCGTGGGGTAAAGGAGTGTGCTTGTATAAGTATATAACAAGCATTTTTAGTCTCTTCGTAATGCACGTATGCATTAGCGACGTAACACAGGTTGCAATAACGACGGCTGAATATAAAAAAAAACGAGCAAATAAAAGATACGATTACACGGGGAAGCGAAAGCGCGGAATAGCATTGATGCTAATTGCGAAATACGAGAAGCGTTTTGTCACGTTGTCACTTCGTTTTTGTTTCGTCAGAACCAAACAACGTACAAATATATGAAATTATCTATATAAATGTATTATGTGATTACGAATGAAAATCGATTCTTCTTTGTTAGCAATTTTTATTTCGTTCTCGGGAGTTCATGTTTTATGTGCAGGAAATGAGCTATCATCTTTCCAACAGTCCACAAAATTTAATGGTGTAATTTAATTAACATTACAAAAGATAGTATTCGATTCCTTTCTCGAGTATATGAACATGTTATAAGTCAAAATGAATATCGCTACATCGAATACATTCATAGAAGATAAACATACGCACAGACGTATGCCCTTTGGTGGAAAATTTTTTTCAGAATTTTTCATATAATTTTTCAGAATTTCTGTATAATTTTATAACTTTCTCACATTTTTTATGCAAATTGAAACACTTTTCAGAAATACTCGGAAAGTCTTTTCTCAGAATTTTTCATATATGTTAATGAAATATCCTAAAATTTTTAAGATTTTTTGTTCTAAATAAAATTTTTGATGGAATGTTAAAATATAAAATCTAAAAAAAATTAAAAATATATATTTTCAAAATTATAGAAGAGAAATTATAGAAGAGAAATTATAGAAGAGAAATCTCAGAATATTTCAGAATTGTATGAACAATTCTAAGAGAAGACGTAAACTTTCCGAATATTTCTGAATATTTCTGAAAAATGTTCCAATTCGTAAAAGTTATGAGAAAAATTTTTACCAGAGCATACAACAATTAAATACTCCATGTGATCTAACAAAACTTAAACAAAATGTTGAAGTTATAAGGCGTTCGAAAAATAGGAGGAAGAATCTTCGTATCTTATTGAAATCTGTTACATTCTTTTTTGAATTATTAATATTTTTATATTTGATAATAAATTATCGGTTAATGATTCATAAATACTTGCCAATATTTTCAGGCGAATCTACATAATCTTAAATGAACAACATCATATAAACGTATATCTTACATAAATTGCGCTATTTTAAGCGGTGTCTACAATAAAATTTTAAGATGTAAAACTTAAGCTTTAAGCCTTAAGCTATAAGAAATTGATTAATCATAATCAATTATTCTCTTCATATTCGACCGATTGGTCAATATTTTCTTTTATCTTAACATTTTGTTTTTTTTTACATATTTTATAATGATTCTTGATTATTCAAAGCTCTAAATGATATTTACTAATTAAAGATTTCCTAATTAATATTATATAATATTTACTAATTAAAGATTTCTTTTAAATTAAAAAATATCTATTGTATAATATTTATTTCTTAATTTTATTGATTTTACGGTTCAGGGTTTAAAGCTTAAGTTTTGTGTCTTAAAATTTTATTGTAGATATATCACTTTACGCACATTCATTAAATATTGTCCTACATTCGTATGGATAATTATACATTTTATATATATATATATATGTGTGTGTGTGTAATATTTGCTAAAATTGACGTACATTAATCACATTGGAAACCACCTTGGATCAGGCGCAGAAAGTAGTGCGCTCCGCGCTAATTTCTCCAGACAATAGAGAAATAATAAGAGCCAGTAATATTTATACCGGATAGTCTGAAAGATTTCAACCGATAAAACGGGATGCGCGGCTCCGCCGACGTGTTTCATTCAAGATATTCCGTTTCGTCGCGTTCCACGAAAGCAAGCAAGCGGCGTTCGCCGGCGCGGCGGCTCGCGAGAGCGCTCAGCGCGCGCCGACGGTTGCGTGTGTCGCGTGTCAGTAAGTCAGTTACATCGCGGCAGCGGACGCCGGCGGGTGTACTTTCGATTTATGTGATCCGTGAGATCCGTGAAAACCGTCCTGTCGTGCCGACAACGCTACGCCGAATGATTTTTCGCGCCAATATGAACGGCGAGAGGTCGTTTGGACTGCCGAGAAGCGCGCTTGGACTCGCCACGAATATCACGTGCGCCTTTGACTAACGTAGATATAATAACGTAGATATAACGCGTTTAGTTTGCGCTGTGGCATTTTGTACGTATGCTTTTTTGTGAATAATCGTGAGACGCGCGATCGGATTATACGAGACACGACTGGCGACTGTTCGGCAACGTCGCGAATCAACGAAATTCCTTTGGATATCGATCAACGTGAGTGAATCAACGTGGATCGCTTGAGCTACCGCGATCGCGGAATCAAATGACGTAATCCACCGAATAGTAAGAATAGTCTGTTCTTTTTTGTTCTTTTGAAGAATAGACTCGACTTCGCAATCGGAGATGACATAGCCAGTTGCAAATCTTTTTCTTCAACTATCCACAAGTAAATCGAATGTTTCGAGTGAATACAGATATTTGTGAAGTGATTACAAAAGGCGGTTAGTTCCGCCAGAAACTTTATAAATCTATTGTTCGCACTCGGTGACTCTTCTGCTGCAATTTGCAAGAATTCTGTATATAAAGTAAGAGTATAAGAGTAAGCATTACTTATTCGTAGATAATATTCGTGCAATGAGCGGTAGTTGACCTTCGTTCGTGATTTCCGTTCGTACTTTTTTCCGTGCACGTTCGTATTGCGAGGCACGTGACCGGCGTGAAGTTGCCCGCGAGTGCGAATAGACGCGCAGTGAAGGACGTGAAGGTTGACACAAGCGGAGCGAATTTCGCGATGTCGGCGCGCAACTGTTTCGTAACGTTCCGTTCGGTCGGCCGTGTGAAGTTTATCGCTGATTCAAATAGCCGAGCTGGCGACGCGTAACGTGAACAGAGGTCATCGCGCGTAACTTGTGATTCGTAACGACGCGCACACGACAATCGTGGCGGGATTATTACCGAGCTAATTGTTCGTCTTGCCGATCAAATTCGTATTTTTCCGTCGTCTTTCGAGCCTCTTGGACTTTTGACTTAAGAATTCGTGGAACTACATCTCAAAAACCGTTAAATACTAGAAGTCTATTTTTTTTATTCCTACACTAGAATTTTCTCTCGCTTTCGCCAAATATCAAACATTGTCCGTCTTTAAGTTCCAAAAGTGTATTCCGCCACAGAAGACAGACTTTAGGAGTTCGGTACTTCGGATCGTGTTCCGCCATCTTGTCGGCGTCCGCAAATCGTGCGATGTAATTGTGTGACGTAACCTCAAAGTCCGCAGGACGCGTTCGCGCGGAAGTTGGCGCCTTTCGTGACTCCGGTTCGCGTGTAATCATATCGTGAATTGTTGACGATGCTGCGGATTTCTGACGATCGAATGACCCGCGTGAGGTGCGACAACAGACATTATCTTTGACGACGGTTTCATCGAGGGAGAAGCATCGCCGGCCGCGAAAACGGCGGGATTGTCCGAGACAACGGCGCCGATTCTCGTCATCATCGTCGCCGTCGCCATGGCCTACGTACTCTGGCGAGTGTTTATGAAGAAGTACTCCAAGGTGCGGCTGGGCATCAGAAATCTGCCGGTGAGTCTGATTCCGTATACATCGTATTTTCGGATGCTTTCCATTTCACGCTCACATGCAGTTAGTCAAATATATTAGACAAATATATTAGACAAGGACAAATGATGTTTACAAGCGTTTTGAACGCACACCACTTTCGTCCATAGTGGTATTAAATAAGGTGTATTGCGTAGTAGCAGTACTAATAAAAAATTAGCCTTAAGTGCATGACTAAAAATCGGTAAAAATCGGTCCTGAATGTAAGCGTCATTTCCATTTAGAATATAAAAATAATAATATCATGAGAACATCATTATGATTTCATTCGTCACAAGTTAATTTTTAAGTATCAAATGTCATGATGACGTTCATTCTGAGAAAAGGTTGCCTTCTTTGGAAAAGAACATTTTTTTGATTTAATAATAAATTTTATTTGATTTAAAAAAAATGTTTAAATCAAAGAAATTTTTTCACAAAAAATTAAAAAAAAAAATTTTTTTCTTTAATCGAAGTTTTTAAAAATCAAAGCTACTTTCTCTGGATGTTCTATAATATCATTATAGATTTAATTATGACTCCGTGTTCTACACTAGCTTAAAAAAAAAGAAATTTGCTTCCGTTATATGTAATGGAAACAAATTTCATGCATTAAAAATATTTAATGTTGTCAATGAAAATGAAGTTATAAGTAACTTAAATTTAACGTTTACTTACATTAAATTTCATAAAATATTTCATATAAAATTTAATAAAAAATGTACTAAACCTTCGTAAAATTTTATGAAAAGTACACTAAATTTCATGTACATGTATACAAATATACTTTTCAGTTGCAGATACATTTATAAATTTAATTTAATGTCTTAAAATTAAATTTGATTTGTGTAACTTAAAAGTATATTAAATTTCATGACATTTTTAATGTACCTGAGTTATACTCTGCTACTGCGCATCTTCGGGAATATAATACTTTAGATTTATTCGTGTAGCATGCTTCAATAGAATATGTTAGAGTATGTTGGAGCTTGTTGAACTATGTTGGAGCATGCGACGCGAACAAACGTTTTGTTTATTTCTACAATAGTTCCATCTTTTCCTCTTCTCCTCTTTCGCTCCCGTTCTTATAGTTAAGTTACGTTTGCTTCATTTCGAATGTAAAAAATGTAGAAAGTGACGAAAGCGGGCGCCTATTGTGCGTACACGCGGCATCGCACTGACTTTCTTTCGAGCCCACGGCGTTGAATTTTCAAGAGCTCGACATTGTAGATTATAACCCTTTAATTGCAGGGGGAAGCGTAATAAGTACTCTCTGCAAACCTGAAATAAATGGTCTTAAAAGAATGAATAATAATAATAATGCTACGCGAGCGCGGTTTGAAATAGGCACGCACGAGGTGCAGATTTGTTGGAGATCGTAGAGAGGATGGACGGTCTTCGCGTTTATTAGCTTTCTTCGTTTCAGCTATAACTATTATTTTTTATGGGGTAGATATAAAGATATAGGTGTACATCAAAGAAGACTGTGATTAAGTTTTCACATACACAGAAGCTCGAAAAAAGGAAATGTTATTCACAAGCTGTATTTTAGTTGGAAAATGATACACTTGAAAATTTGCAATATCTAACATTTTATCATAACATTTATTTATATTTCAATTTAATATTCTTATATAGAAAATTAATAGCAATAGTCATTAATATTAATCAGAATGTTATTATTAATATCATTAAGCAACTATTATTTTTTATAGCGTTTATTATTTAATCG
>Ga0157364_1006745_pt1 | contig 11841 bp, 3 predicted proteins | sample AttsexASBM2_FD_111476 | JGI IMG/M metagenome (GOLD analysis project Ga0157364, IMG submission 111476) | Fungus gardens microbial communities from leaf cutter ant in Ribeirão Preto, State of São Paulo, Brazil - Atta sexdens ASBM2 | ecosystem: Host-associated > Fungi > Mycelium > Unclassified ...
AAATAAAGAACGATAAAACTAAGAATGAGATCAGATATATAAAATACGTTTAGTGCACGTGTGCGTATATATATGTGTATGTGTATATTCATTCATTTATTTACATTTTATCGTGAAAATATGAAGCTTTTGTTATAGAAACATTTTATTAAGTAATTCACTGTAGAAAAAAAGATTGCAATATTTTCTTGTAAAAAAGATATGTTGTTTTCCATTTTACGTTAATATAAACTCGCACATTATGTTCGTACATATACAAGGTGATCATTAGGAGTATGTCTGAACTAAATAGTTATTATTATTTTGCAATAAGGAGGCCAAATAAAATAATTTAAATGTCGTTTTGTGAAACTTGGGTCGTTTAGATTTGGTTGCACCAACGTTACTTTAATTTTAAGCGAGACTTAAAACTCTTTGTCCCTGTCTCTTTTTGGTTTTAAAACGATATAGAGAGAGTTTTAAGTTTCGCTTAAAATCAAAATAACGTTGGTGCAACCGGGCCTTAGTGAAAGAGGAAACTTATCATATTAATTTCATTTGAACGTTATACAAGCCAGTTTATGAATGTTAGCATGATTGCATTAATTATCGAATGAAAGTTTCTCATTGATTATTCCTACAATAGAAGCAAAACTACACAAAACTGTATCGTGGATTTCGTAATAAATATGAATCTAAAAAAGCTTGAACTGAAAGTAAAATAAATAAATATAAGAGAGACCTTGCGTCAAATTCTGATTTTAATGAAACTTTTATATATATATATATATATATATATATATATATATATATTTATATATTTATATTTATATATATAAGTTATGTAAATAAATGAATTTAGAAAATATTAGTTGATATGGAAAAATAGTTTTAGAATAAAATTTTTAGGTAAAGTAGTTTTTAGCTTTTTTCATTATAAACTATTATAAACTATTTTCATTATAAATCTCAAAAACTATTTAAGATATAAAAAAATGTGTTATACCAAAATTTTATAATAAGATTACCTTCACGTTAATAATATTAAAAAAAAATAATTTTTTTTAAATATTAAGTATAATGATAACTGTTTAATTTCGATACAATCTAATCCTAATAATCACCCTGTATATTACAAATCCATATTTTGCGTTATTTCACGAATTAATACAAAGGAGGATGCCAAAAATTGCTTAACGCATTACAGGTCAAAACAAGTGTCATTCGAAAAGTCTCGATGAGTAGAGCAAAGTTTTCAATGGATATAAAATTGTCAGGTGTGTCCTTCACGAGGTTACAGGTCATGAAAGTTCAAAGAGATGGTCATTTAATAAATAATTCGCTTGCAAAATATGCAAATATATTAATGTAATACATCGTTACAAAGCATTTAACAAGACGACTTTAATCGTGTTATCACTCCGGCAGACTATATGTATAAAAAATAAAAATAAAAAATAAAATCAAGTCAGATCTTTCGTCAGAGTTTTTAAGTTTTTATCACGCAGAAATCGCTCAGCGATTTTGAGGATGTATATTTGAATTTCAGATTAGAACCTATTATATCCAAGAAACCGGAGAACTATTATGATGTGTGTACAGCACCCTACAGTTCTCTGACCATTTTGGTAATAATATCCAATTATTGCCTCGGCCGATCTTTTCTTAACTATCAAAAGGTAGATCAAAAAAGATATTTAGTTGATTGCGATGCTTAGCTCGTTGCCCCGGATCACTATTAGGAAGTGGCTCTCAGTGACCAATGGATCTGACAACTTTTTATAACTTTCATCTATAATTTGTGAAGGACATACCAAACAACTTTGTGTCGATTGAAAACTTCGATCTATTCATCGAGATCTTTCGAAAGAGACCTGTTTTAATCTATAACACGTTAGGCAATTTTCCGTAGACTTTGGGCATTCTCCAATGCAAAGCCGAAAAATGTAACAATAACTTAAAAAAAAATGTATTAATAAATTTTATTGTTTCCCTATGGGATTACAAAAAATGTCTATTACATTATCGTGCCAGAATTGCGATACAATCAATATAAAATATGTTATGACACTTGATCTTACATATATTAAATTTATATTGTAATCAAAAAATCTATCAGAAAAATTGCAAACTAATTCACTTTTCTGTCTATGCATACACACACACACACACACACACACACACAACGCACGCACGCACGCACGCACGCACACACACGCACACATTCTCATTCACTCAATTGTATCTTATCTAGTCTTGGGTATCTAGAAATCTATAAAATAAATAATAGTAAAATATAATTTTTCTTCGTAGTCTGAAGCATGATAAATCAATGAAAAATTATTTAAATTCTTATTTGAAGAACTTTATTGGAGGAATCCTAGGATTCCTCAAGTAAAAATAATTTGGATATCGTTTAGATAACTTTTTCTTAATTTGCCATATATGTTTCATACTATGAAGATATTTATGTTTTATTATTATGTACTTTATAGATTTACTTATAATAATGATGATATTTATTTATAAAATATTGAAATTCTTTTTTTTTTTTATAAATCCCACTTTCTCTCTCTCTCTCTCTCTCTCTCTCTCTTTCAATTCACACATCATTATATATTTGGAAAAAATATATATACATATATATATTCCGAACCTATTCCGCAAAATTATAATTTTCCCAGAAATTCTAGGTCCAGACTGTATGTATCTGAAGGTTCCTGAATTAATTTTTAAATTAATTTTTAAATTAAATTATATTGTCAAAAATTCATTTTATTTATTTTCACTCTAAAACTCAATTTTAGAGATTTATTTTACAAGTGAAATACGTTCTTTATATTTTTCTGTGATGTAATTCTTATTTATTAGTTGATATAACTCTGTCATGTCCTATCGATGGGGATGTGTAGGAGATCGAGACCGGTTTTTTACTAATGATTTTTAAAAGAAAAAGTGGATGTAAGATTTTGAAATACTATATACATTAATGTAACTCTACGTTACAATATATCCCTTAGATATTAAAAAAATATTACTTTTGAATACATCACATCGTATAAATAAGTATATTTAATTTTATTAAAACTGCGAAAATGTGACAATTAGTCTTGCTCAGGATTAAATGTTGTTAGGTCGTCACACATTCCAGGTTTGCCAATAACATATTTTTTATGAATAAAAGATAATACAATTTTTATTTTAATATTCTATATTTTGGGAAATAATAGTAATTATAGTATTGATATTTTTGAAATAATTATTGAATCATAAAATAATTATTGAATCATAATTTGTTTTCATACATAGTTTCTATACGAAAATTAAAAAATCGTATATCTATATACATTTATATGAAATATTATATTCGTAAATATTATATATTCTCTAAAAATATATCGATCTAAAGAGATTAAATTGACTGAAGTAACATTATTTTCATTGTTTGATTTCTGCTAAAAAAATATAAAAATAATTTAAAAATATATAATTAATAGCAATGAAAAATTATAAAATATTTATATTGAACTGTTGAACTTGTATGTTTCATAATGCTTAATAAGTTTCGTGACCAGGGATCGAAAATTGCCTTGAGAAAATTTCCACTTCCTCTTTTAGAGCTGCAATCTTTGTTTTAATGTTTTCATCGGTACTTAATACTTTCTTGAAATCAACTAGTTTCGGACCGGAGATAGCAGTTACTTCCTTAGAAAGTTTCAATCCTATAAAGAAATAATATTAAATTTATTATATATAATCTCATACTATATGCATTTACTCCTCGCCCCACACTAGCAATGTTGAATTTTAAAAGCACAATCGATTTTTTTATTGTAAAATAAATTTATAAAAGTAAAATACAATCCGACTGCTTTGATAGTAAAAACTCGTTAAATATTTTACAAGTATGTATTTTTTCAGATTTTTATATGTATAATTCGGAACATATAAACATCTACTCTGAAGTTCGAAGATCCATATTACGAACGCGAGAAAATTTTACATTGTCGACAGAGAATTAACTTACAATATTTAATTCGTTGACGCTCAGAAACTTCTTGTGATATAAAAATGTCACAAAAATAACAATTGCAAATTATAATATCCTAAAGCGTGTTCAGATTCTCAACGAGTGCCAAATATAATGTCATCCTTACTTAACGTTCGATAACAACAAAGATGAAGTAATCCGAATGCAGGATGGCAATGGTGGCACTCGGATGGGAATCTGAACACAATCCTAGTGATTTAGGATGCGTTCCAAGTTCTGAGTTACGCATGAAGCGCATGATGTATCGTTTTATCATTCTTTATTGTTTGGTGAATAACAAGGACAAATAATGTAGTATCACGTGCTTCATGCGAAACTTGGAATGCCCCAAGTGATTGAAATCATCATTGAGCACTAACGAGTTTTTGCGAGGTTCAAATGTTTACTTAAATATAATAATACAATACCTCTGTCTATAAAGTCGACAACTTTGTCGATGTCCTTCTCGACTAAGCCGCGAGTGGTGATTGCAGGCGTTCCTAAACGGATACCACTAGGATTCAATGCACTTTTGTCACCGGGAACAGTATTTTTATTACAGGCGATAGAAATGTCTTCCAAAATCTTTTCTGCTTTCGAGCCAGTTATTCCCGAGGATCGTAGATCTATCAACAGCATATGAACATCCGTGCCATTGGTACTGATTTTATAACCACGCTCTTGCAAACCGGCGCACAATCTCTTCGCGTTAAGCACTATTTGCTTCTGATATTCGAAAAATTCCGGTGTTTTCACTTGTTTCATAGCTGTAGCTATACCAGCGATAGCATGATTATGGGGACCACCTTGAAGACCCGGAAAAACTGCTTGATTTATTTTACTCTCTATATCATACATAATCTTCTTGCCGTCCTTTGTGACACTTCGAACGCCTTTTCGGAAGAAAATAACGCCAGCGCGCGGCCCTCTGAGAAATTGAATAGACAAGATACTTCATCATTATTTTAATCACTACGATAAAAGAAATACATGCTATAAAAATTGTCAAGACATTGTTTTATACCGTAAAGTTTTATGTGTAGTTGTCGAAACAACGTCACTAAATTCGAAAGGACTGGGTATTAATCTGGTGGCGACCAATCCAGAGACGTGAGCCATGTCGCTAAAAAGATAAGCGTTATTTTCATCAGCAATTTCACGGAAACGTTTGTAGTTCAGACATCTACTGTAGCAAGAGACTCCAGCGATGATGACTTTCGGCTTAAATAATCTGGCATGTTTCGCGAGTTCATCGTAGTCGATCAAGCCACTCGCAGGATCAACTTTGTACGGCATCGATTCGAAGAAGATGGAGGTAGCGGAGATTTTCTTGTTTGCCGTGAAGAAACCTATAATGCACAAATACAATTTATTGAATAGTAACATATATTAGTATATATTGTATACAGTATTTATTCGATTTATTTGCATTTACCGTGAGTAAGATGACCACCATCGGGTAAATCTAAGCCCATTATTCGTTCATGAGGTTCCAATAGGCCAGTGTACACTGCAAAATTCGCTGGACTTCCCGAATAGGGTTGTACGTTGCAACCCCATTGCTCAGGATCTAAATTAAAGGCTTTTAAGGCACGTTTCTGCGCCAGCAATTCGATTTCATCGATGAATTCATTTCCACCGTAGTATCTGTGGGTACAATAAAAATAAAAAGTCACTCTTGAACGAGTGAATGCTCGTAAAAGAAACATAATTTCACCTTTGACCAGGCAGTCCTTCGCTGTATTTATTATGTAAACATGAACTCATACACTGCAATACACTGAGAGACGTGAAGTTTTCACTCGCTATCAGTTCCAGCCCAGATTCCTGCCGTTTCTTCTCCTTCTTTATCAAGTCGAAAAGTTCGGGATCGCTCTCCCAAATGCTTTTATTGAGTATTGCTGCCATGCTCTATCAACAACAATTATAACAATTTTTAGTTTATATTTTATAACTAATTTTAATCATTTATATATTAGACTTGAATCATATTTAATATATAATTAATATCTATTAATATCATTATGTGAATATAACTATAAAATTACAACTATTATTTAAGTAATAATTGATTATTAAACATTTGCAATATTGTTTTCTCGATCTCATAATATCTTGCGATAAATTGAAGGAAATCAATGGAATTGTAAGAGAAATTCAATAACTCGCATTTTTTTTTTAATTTAAAAAAGGAACGTGTTATGTCAAATGCACACTGATATGCAATGTAATAAATAGATCTGATCATGCAAACTAATATGCAATGTAACAAATAGAGATTGATATGTACATTATACTTCAGTGAAGGTCACACTTCCAATGATAATCCCACGCGTGGTGTAACTGCAGTGATAAACACATTTATGCATGTGTAATAATATAACAGTTATTTTAATCGAACATAATTCGTTTATCAACATTTTACAAATAATGGAAAATAATCTTTTTGTGCGACTGATGCACGGTTGAATAAAATATTTTTTTTTTAACTAAATTAAATTAAAATTAATGGGCTTTCTTTAGAGTATTAACGAAATATTTATATTTAAAGAAAAAATTTTAATGAATTTCTGCATCAGATTAAAATTTCTGAAAATTTTATTTTATTTAACATGTAATATAAATTATCGCTGTTTTTCATCGTTCCCTCTGATCCTCCCCCTTCATCAGCTTAGTTACGGCACTGGCAAAATGTTAATCAAGTATAAGCAAAGCTAAAAGAACACTTCATAACATTCTTTCTCGAGTCATCAAAAGTTACACGAAAGTTGCGACTACAGAGTCGCTCTCGGACTACGTTCCAAAACAGTATTAATCAAAATTCTGTTTTATAATAGGTAGATATATTTCGCATTAATTTCACGCGAATATCTGATAAATTTCAAGTATAATCGGCTATCAAAAAAATGACCGGAAACTTTTCATGTATCGCGCATGAAAACTTTACGCCCAAGTCAGACGTGAACAGTGCAGTCTCCTGGAAATTTATAACTTCTACTCGCGAATTGTCTTAATCATTAATTGGCTGCAGGACAGAGATTTTCTCTTTATTCTGTAGCCATAATAATTGAATAATATATATGGTGACAATAGCAGACAAATTACACATCAATCGTTATGCCGCAAACAAAAATTAATAATAACTACTTACTCGTTCCGGAATGCAACACGTGGTAGAAAGATGATAGCCTCGACTATATGAAAGACTACCAGCGTCTGCGAGACCTCCTTGATTTACAAAGTCCTTTATACGTGGACTCCAGGCGCGTAGCAAATTTTCAACCAATTGAAAACCGCGCCGATTTAAATTTGACCAATTCCCGGCCATCTTCGCGCGCGCGCGCGTCGTATATGTGTACGTGTATGTGCCTTTGTACGTGATGGGTAGACCGCCGGTAACGGTTAGAGTCGGTTAGAGTCGGTTAGAGTCGTCTGATATGTCTGTGATATCGACGTCTCTACCTTATGCGAGATTGGATCCGACACAATTCTTCAAATTCTGTTTGTAGAAACCGAACATCTGAACATGAGCACCCGGTTATTTATTATCACGTGATCGCCACGAATCACGAGATTACGCGATCGCGTGATATCGCGGCGGAGTCGATGCAAAGCGCAAACGCGAACGTTTGCGATTCGTACTCATTCGTACTTGTCCACGTGATCGTATTTGTCCACGTGATCGTAATGTCGCGAGCGCGTTCCCAGTCAACGAGAATCAGTCGAAATGAATTGAAATGGATTCAGATTTTCAGAAATATTGATTCGCGAATGTTAAAATGAATGCTTTTCAATCCTGAATGCATTTTTATTCATTTATATACTGAGAAAAAAATATAGTTAATTTTAATAAATATTTAGTTCAATACTGCCGACTAAACATTTACTTACAGTAAGTAAATATTTGTTCAGTAAAAAAAATGATTAAATCAAATTAATTTCTTATATCAAATAAATATATCTTTATATTTAATAAATATTTAGTTGGCAGTATTCAACTAAATATTTATATAATAAATATTTACATTTTTTTTCAATGTAATTGCATGGAGCATATCTTCCCAGCAAACGAGAATGGATTGAAATGGATTCAGATTTTCAGAAATATTGATTCACGAATGTTAAAATGAATGCCTTTCAATTCTGAATGCATTTTTATTCATTTATAGGAAAATTGCATGGAGCATATCTCTATGATTTTCAATCTAAAAATAATATTAGTTTTTTTCTGTGCACACAAATATAATTATGAATACTGTTCAATTCAAAATTTTGAATAGGAAATGCAATTTTTCAATCCAATTGTATCCAATTGAATCTAATTGAATCCAATAAAAAGTATTTGCTATTTAAAATACGCATTCGGACAGAAAAAAATTTCCATTTTAATTTATTCTCGTTTGCTGGATTGTAACGTTCAAAGTATTCTCCGCTTTAAATATTTTCTAGAGTTCCTTCAATTGATATTCAGAAGCTTTTTACACATTTTTGAGGATCGATAGAAGTGACAAGTCAACACATTTACACCTCATTTGCGTTACAGCTACATATTTGCACTCTATCAAACTTAGTATAGTTTTGTAGAAGATATTTTGCCATGAAACTCGTTTTGGCTTATATTTTATGAAACTACGAAGCCTATTAAAGAGTCGAATTTTGCAATTTCGTTCTTAAAAACATTATAATAAATAAAACGATATACTTATTACTTACTCCTTATTTACGATGCAAATACATGTTTTTACTGATATTTTATCTCCTTATCTGCTAAAACACTATACATTTTAAAACGAATTGTATATTTAAACAATACTTTTTCAATGTAATAATTTAAATAATAATATAATATTCTATCTTTTCATATTTAATAAAAAAAAAAATATTTCGATTGCGATGTGCCAATAACCTTCTCCCTTGACAAATTCCTGGATCCGTCAATTTTCTACGGTCAATTCTATTGTAATGAAAAGGTGACATTCGAACGAATGCAACGTTTCAACAGAAATAGTGGACAGAGCAACAATATTTAATCAAAAAAGAAAAGAGCCAGAAAGAAAAAAATTACAGATTAAAATTAAAAAGAAAAAGAACAGAAATAATATAACAAAAAATTTTGTCTAAACTAAAAAAAAATAAAATAAAAAGAAAAAATGTGGAATTAAAAAAAATAACAAAAACGTGGGAAAAAGAGAAAGAATATATGGACTGAAGAATTAGAAAAAAAGAATTAGACAAAAAGAATATGATTAGAGATTATGAAATATGCAACGATAGTTCCATTCAAAACACACTCGCGAATGAGGAATTGGAAGAAATTACACTGTTCTGATAACGTAACACTCTAATAACGTGATGTTGTAATAAAGCGATGTTGCTCTGGTTTTTTTTTCTTCGATTATGCACAATGGCCATTTATTTATCGACGCGACACGCACGAGAATGATCAGAACACAATGGAATGAGTGTCGGAGGAAAATGTTATCTCTTCTAAGTTCCAAGATCACCAACGTGGCTCGATATATAACGTATGTTCACAGATCGATGATGCAAACTGCGACGTATTCAATAAACGAGAGAGATTGACAGAGAAAGAACAGAATATGATATAGCAGTTATGCTCTCTTATCGAAGTGAAAGTAGTAGTTCTACTAGTAGTTCTTTTTAATCCAGATCGAATCGCATTCGGTGACCCTTTAAAGTATGCGGAAAGTTTTGTAATATTTCATGTAAGAATTACGTAAAACATTCAATAACGTTAGTTAATTTTAATTAACATATTCCTCATTTTTATATCTTAATTCTTGTTCAAAAAGAAATGAAATAGTTCAAGAAAGAAATGAAATAAACATCACTCAATTGAATTTGATAAAATGACTTTTATGATGCACTGGTGAAAAAATTTTTACTTTATTTTTAAAAATTCAGTATTTTAATTTTAAAAATTTATTATATTTTAAATTTATGAAGACTTTTGAAAAAGATATCCATTAAATTTCTTTAGATTTTGTAAATTCCTTCGAAAATTATAGAATAAACAATCTTCAAAATCTTTAGAACTTCGGAATTTATATATATGAAAAATTCTACAAAAAAACATACACTTTCTCTGCATCTCAAAATTCGTATAAAAGAATTTGATAAATTTTCAGTAAATTAAGTTAATGTTATACAAAAATTTTAAGAAATTCTGAAATTTACGTAAAAGTTTAGAAAATTTATGTATATTATGTATATTTATGTATATTATGTATATTATGTATATTTACAAAAAATTCTAAGAAAAATTTTCATCAGGAATTGTCCAATACAATTTGGTTACTCGTTATCATTAATTGTTCACAAAATCTTAGATAACCTAAATAAAATATAGGATATAAATATATAAAGATCTTTTTTGATATCAATTTTCTTTCAATTGTTCAATATTATTAGTTGTGATTTAATTACGCTCTTCTAGATAATCTGTATCTGAAAAAGTATTTATATTGTGTTTAAATACTGAAGATGATTTTTCATATGCAGTTGTACAATTTAACTGGAAATAAGCTGCAAATAAATCTGAGAATTAAAAACAAGTAGCGAATAAAACGTCAACTTTTCTTATCACTGACGCGCGTTATTATGCAATTAATTTTAACATTCAATTTCTTAATCTGTTATTTGTATCACGAATCAGCATGACAACGTGATACTTGCGTTACAAGCGAAAGGAAGTTGATCAGCCATAAGAAAATTCCAATGTAGGCGAAAGTCACCTTCAATGACGCTTGTGTGCATACGTTGTGCTTTTTTAGAGTAAATGTCTACTAATTGAATGTAAATGCTCTTTTTATTCCGATATCATATACACTTAAGGCTCCTGAGTAGTCACATTAATTTTTATTACGTCCCATTTGTAAACAAAGGTAATTTGGATAAAACAAAATAATGAAATCGTAATTAAAATAATTGTAAAATGGACGAAAACTATGCTTATTCTCCCGATAGTCAGTAAATTTACTGTCATGAAGTAGGGGAGAGGGAGAGGGGATTTAGATAGCTTTCATCCATTTTTATATTGATTTAAAGAAATTTCGTCATTTTATTTTATCGTCTTATTTACAAATACTACATAATAAAAATTAATGCATCAACCTTTTGACATCACGATTCAATGTGGCAGGAGTCTTAATTTCTTTTTCTTATTTTTATATACACATTTTTATAGCCACATTATTACGTTCAAACTATTCTTTCATGTTTTTTTTTCGTGATTAATGTACTATTTATAATCGACAATAATAAGACATAAGTTTTTAGGATCTCTTCTCGGATCTCTAAGGATCTTTAGGATCTCTAAGAAATAATGACGTGTTCAATTGTATTGCTTTTTATTATTATTCTCCTTTATGTATACCTGTATCGCATTTAATTAGTTTCGCCTCCTTAGAAATGAACTATCAAATATTCAGATTTACAATCGCAGTGTTGAGCAGTTTTCTTTATAAGATCAGCTCTATAAAACGCAAAAGTATCTGGTGTACAACCTATTATTATATAGCGGTCATATGCTGGATTGTCCCGGCTTTTCTTCCTCTCGTGCCACTTCTCATTTAGATAGATCTAACATGATTTCTCTTCTTTCTTTTTCACTTGCAAAGAAGTATACTCCTTTGTCGTCGACTGTTGTCTCGTGTACCAGCTTCAATTTCAGGATAGCCGTTAGCAATAATCTCAGAGGAATCTAACGAAACATGCACGCACGCATACACGCGCGCGCGCACACACACACACATGCACGCACGCACGCACGCACGCACGCACGCACGCACGCACGCACGCACGCACGCACG
>Ga0157364_1006746_pt1 | contig 11840 bp, 12 predicted proteins | sample AttsexASBM2_FD_111476 | JGI IMG/M metagenome (GOLD analysis project Ga0157364, IMG submission 111476) | Fungus gardens microbial communities from leaf cutter ant in Ribeirão Preto, State of São Paulo, Brazil - Atta sexdens ASBM2 | ecosystem: Host-associated > Fungi > Mycelium > Unclassified ...
ATTCTTATGTATTGTACCTCATGGACGCTTCATGGTTCCTGCAATTAGTAGTATATATAGTGTAGATACATTCCTGTATCCTTATGCTTTACCAATTCTACAATTCCTTTATCCTTTCTCAAGCTTTTGCCTAAGTGCAACCTGAGCTCTAGCTTAAGGTCATAACAAGAATAGTATCAGAATATTGAGTAGTATGAAATGAGATTTGATTACAGAGTTCAGTGGTATTGGCTTAAGAAACACTATAGGGTTTGGTAAGGATAGAGAAGTGCTGACTACTAGAAAATGAGAATATTGCAGAGTTTGGCAGAGTTTAAGTACTTAAATCTTATGCAAAGACAAGTTGCCTTAACAACTAACACTGAAACCAACTGTTAAGATAACTTCATCTATCAAGTATTAAACAGCCAACTATGATCCAGTTTCTAAATAGCTCAAATTATAGTTTTTTCTCACAAATATTAGCTAATTTAGACAATAGCCAGTTGTTCTACAACAACATCTATTACAAAATACTATAGTGAAGAAATTTCTCTACTTTCTCTAAAATTCAAGAAAGCTACTTTATCCTATCTACATACTTTTTTCTTGCCACCTGCTTACTCGAGATTATAAAGCTCAATATCATTCATTCCATTGATCCATTGCTGCATTTTATCCAAACCATACCAGAATAACTGATGAGTATCTTTTAGATAGCCATTGACATTGTTGGGAGCAGTGACATAGCTGTGATGTAACAAGGCATGTAAGGCATGTATGAAGGGAACAAGACTCTTAATTTGAGGAGGAACAGATTGCTGAATCTGCAAATTATATGATATTTGCATAACATGAGTCCTATCTTGACTTGGTTGTGAAGTGTAAGTGAAAATCTGTTATCCAAGTTTATGTGCTTCATCTTCTTTGTTAGAAGAGACACAGAATAGGCAGGCCCACAGAAGAATCCACCATAGGGATTCAAGATCGTAGTCATACCAATAGAATGGGGGTCACTCCTCTGCACCATGTGCTACATGAGAAGATAGGAGATCACAAATGAATCTTCTGCTGTGTGGGGCAGATTTTATCAGCCTCTGGTATGAATGGATTTCCCAGGGCATAAAAATGGAGTACCTTTTGACATATGGGGGGTTCTCTCTCAGCCTCTGGTATGAATAGACTTCCCAAGACATGAAAAATAGAGTACTATGTGGAAACTTAGTGACAACAAAGGCAGCACATCGAGAAATCTAAATTACCGTTTTCAGGTCCTTATGTCTACATGGCATGCTATCAAACTCCTGTGCATATTCTAAATCACTGACCCTTCTGGTCTACTAGCCGTCTTCATCTTTCACCAATATGATGTTCCCCACACTGATATCACAGTGTACCCACTTTGCCAGCAATATCAATATAAGGGCTATAAGACAGTAAGCCCCACTAGTCATCCATCAAACAGCTATAGAACACACCAATACAAGCATTGTGAATTCCCTTGGAAAACAACTTGATGTTGGGTGCCTTGTTGAGTGGCTTGCCAACATCTTCATACACCAGCCAATATTGGAACTTGGCTTTGTAGTCACGGGAAGGCAGATGAATAGTGGGCAAAGGCATGCTTCCTGCCCTCCCTAAGTAGTTTGAACTCATTTTGATTTGCATAGAACCTCAGACTGTCCAGTTCTTTGTCTCAGTTGATGGCTTTTGCATCAGCTCTATATCAAATATCTTGGGATCTGGATCAGCTCCTTGAGTGCATTCTTTCAGAAGCTTGCCTTACTGGTTGTACTTAATGGCCATGAAATATCGATTGTATTGCCTGCTATGGAGAATATCAGTAATAATGCTTTTGAGTCTCTCGCTGTTGGTCATGTCGATATTGGCATCCCACGTGTAGTGGTTCACATCCACATTGTCCAAGGCTGCAAATATCTTGCTGAGATTATTTCCCTCTGTGTGTGAATTCTTACCCAGCCACATATTCTTCACAACACAGTGCCTGCCTTCATTCTTCTCCTTCCTAATTTTCTTCTCTGATGTACCACCAACCTCAACAGCCTCACAAACCCATGTCATCCGTCCAGTCATGCAGAGGACTCAACCACAGAAGAGGGGCTTGATTGTCCAAAAGAATCTACCATCAACTTGGTACAGATAACACATGCTATTCTGGAACATGACATGTTTTACAGTGGGGTCAAAGCTCATTTTATTCTTTGTGGCATACACAAACAAAACAAAAATTTGGATCAAAGGCTTCTGACTTGACAGAGTGGGAATGTGAAAAATACCACAGTGACATCTCGTTGTTCTCAATTGTAATCTAGGAACTGGTGGGCACTGGTGCAGTGCATATTCATTCAAGAAAATATACACACCATATATCCACATACGATATGGATCATCACTTATGATATAGCTTGCAGTGCTAAGAAGCTGCTGCCTATTCTGATTTCGATGTCAGTTGTAACCCATGACCATCGGCAACATGAGCATACACTTTGGACACTCTTGCTGTCCTTATTTTTGTTGAACTCTATAATAATGGCTGCATCAGATCCCAGTTGGTCAAATCTCATGCCTTCCAGTCTCATACATACATCAATTTTGGATGTTGCGCTGCTCACAGATTCGCCCATGAGCAACTTATTAAGGCAGTCAGCATACCGGAAACTGGGATGCTGAAGTTGGCTAGTTGTAGGATCAGTAACTTCAAGGCCAAGCAGCATGTTCACTATTGTTTCCAGTGGCTTAAATACTTTCTGCTCATTCTCTGTCATTGAAGAGGGATTGGTGCGACCAAAAGCTTGCCATTGGTCAAAATGTCCAGATCCAACCAAGACATCATGAGCACATCTAATATTCTCAGTAGATGGTGAGAAGAGTATGCAATGAGAAAGGAATGTTTCCACTGAGCAGGACAGGAATTCATGTTGCATTTCCTTTGCGATGTTGGGGCAAAGAGCCCATTGAGTAGCAGCACCACTGCCCATCCTTGTCACATGTGGCGTGAGACTACAGTTTGTAAATATCTGACATAGTATACTCAAGCTATAAGTATAAGACATACTATAACCTTGCACTTGAGGACTGGGTCATTGCAGGCGGGGTATTTGGATGTGACATGTATATTTGGCCTATTGCATAGCAAATGTCACATGAACATGTGTAAATAGAAATAGCCTCTCTTCACTGTAGCCATGACTCATGCCTTCTGTGCTGTAACCCGTGCAACCTCAAGAGTCAGTGTATCTTCTAGAAAAATATGGCACTACAGAATTGTGGATGAGTCCAGCAGCTCAAAGAATATGCTGGAGACATACTTGAATTCTTGCGTATGTTTCGCCTAGTTTTTCGTTGAAACAACCAACAAATCTATAAAGTACAGCTTTTTGTAAGATTTTTAATAAATTTGAATGATGTTATTGTACCTTCATGTGAGCACTGCAGGCGTTGAGCTGTGCTCACTTCAAGTTCATAGTACATTGGTTCCACAATGCTCTCATCCGACTATCTGACTGGGTAATTTAGGTCTTCTACACTCTAGTAGAGCTTGGTGAGCTTTGTGTTCCTTTCATATTTTCAACTGTTGAGGGTTATTGGCAGTCTACATCTATAAATATTGGGTGCATCTAATTGCTTGGTCAGGCCTATTGTTTACTCGTTCCTTTTCTTCTTTTACATGAAATCTTGATTCTTTTCACCTACAATCTTACTTATACTCTCCACGGCCTAATTCCTCATATATCACTACATCATACAATTCAATGCACTCCCCTCCAAAACAAATCAGGCTTGCTCCCAGACTAGTATGAAGCTTTACGCCTCTTGTTCCTAGATGTTTTCGAACTGCTATTTTCTTTCATTGATCACCTATCAAACATTTTTAACAAATGGACTGCTGAATCCTTGATAGCACTCCACTTGCTGGGGGGGTCATTGGCAGCATTCTACTATGGCCATGGGTCCAGCAAGATGAGCTCTCAAGTTGTAGTTGACGAGCATGGAGGGAATTTTTTTGATGTCAGATAACCACCCAATGTTAGGCACGGTTCACACTGGGGTGGAAGTCTGCAGAATGGACTTGTAGAACGACCTTGGCTTCAGCTTATGTGCTACACTGTCTGTCTGCCGCATGGTCACAACTTCAGATAAAGGGAAGAAAGTCTGAGTGGAAGTGAGTACTGATTGGTGTGTTGCTGTTGAACACCGGAGATCGAGTTCAATAAGAGGTTATCTTCGTCGATTATCAGACTAGTGGATTACAATGTAACTACTAGTCTTATATACAAACTGATAGTTTAGGAGATGCTCAGGGTTTCAGTGTTGAAACAATGATAGGAGTAACTCTATTATGGAAGACTGAGTTGAATAGGAGTATCTCCGCTGTGGAAGACAGAATACCTGGATGGTTGCAGCACTGCCATGAGACGTGTTGCGAGAAAGGTAGGCTTGTATGATTCAGAGGTGGTTTCACCATGGGGACATTATTTCTGGACAGGTGGACTTGCATATGACACCCAAATCACATACGATAGGATGCTGTCAATAGCTTGTTCCTAGAGGGAAGGAGGCTGGTACAAGTCGAGCGTGTCACTAACAAGGATACAAATAAATGTGAAGTAGGGTGATGGGATGACAGTGTAGTCAGTACTAATACTACTAGTCTCTGAACTAACCTAGCTTTTGTTCATAGTCCTCGCCTTCCTCAACAAAAAAATCTTTCACCAAGATGTGAATGAAATTGAATGCTTTGCATCAATCTTGGCAGCAAGTTAGGGGCTGATGACATCTGATTGATAACAATTAGGTAATAATTTGATATAACACACAAATGAGTGCCACTCACTACTTTCGCTGGTGTATACTACGAGCACACCCAATACCATGTCTGCTACTAGGGCTTCAAAGGCTTTTGATACTCCTTGTCTCACACCTCCTTCTTCTGATGGCAGAGCAATGGAATTTCACCAGTTTCTCAACAAGCGATTACCATTTATGAAGCAAGAAACACTACCGAAAGAATTTTTCATGAAATTGGTGCCTTTTTCTACTAAGAAGGCTCAAGAATTGTTGGACAAGCTGAAAGACAACACTCTCTATGATGGTAAATGCTGGCCAAGTTTGTGTGTAGCAAAGACACAGATAGAACAGAAGAATCAGGAAGAGCAGAGGACAAAGAAGATGCAGAAGATGCAGAAGTGACCAAAAAAGCCAAAGATATCAGAGGTGCATGAAGTGGAAAATGAGCAGAAGGAGCAGGAGCCACAGGAGCCACAGGGAGCAGATGCTGCATGCATATCCTTGTCCCAGCGACTTGCTTGTGTATTGTTGTCTCTTGGTATGCACAAGAAAGAGTCTGAGCTTTATCAACCCTTTGTTAGGATCGCCCAAACGATTGCCGAAATGTCAGTGGACTTGAGTCAAAATCAGCATCATATTGCAGGTGTTTGGATCAATACCCACAAAAAGGAGCCTGAAACAACTAATATAGACTCCAACATCTCATTGATTCCTGATATCTGCTTTGTACGAGGAGATACCCCTGAGGCAGAGAACGTTGCAGACTTTAGGGACTGGGAATGCCTAACTCAGAACACAGAATCAAGGGAAACTAGTGTGAGTACTATCTTGTGTTGGATTTTTGGTTGCTCATCAGTGTGGTAGTCAAGCACGCTCTGAACTGATGGTTCCAAATGCATCTCAAATATGAACATTATCTGTCCGGTTATCTTTTATGCATGTTGAGAACGGTACTTGAAGCGGGAGCATTCTCGCCGTTGGCTGCAGGTGTATTTTATAGTAGAAATCAAGACAGATGTGACCAATGCACTGGCTCAGTTATCAGCCTGTTTGAGCTGAATATTCATGGAATTTTCATTGCTACTCTTGCCAGCTGCTCTGTCCTGACACCAGAACAGCTTGGCTGGGATCCATCGATTGAGGTTTGGGATGGTGATCATGTTGTTCCATCATATAGGGCCAAGATGCAGCAGTTTGCATTGACTTACCATGTGCCTTGGATCATCTCTGCATTCAGTTCCTTTCAAATCTCAGAGAGCCTACATTAATCAATGACAATGTTATGTGATGATTCAGTGTCCCACATTACAGGACGCAAAACGGCTGTGGAGAAGAGCAACAATTGTGATGAAGGTTATGTCGCTGGAAGATTGGAAAAACAAGAATGAAAAAGTAAGATCTTTGTGGTGGCACAAGTGACATGCTGACCACCCCCCTCCTTTCTTAGGCTTATGTCTATGTCATGAAACAATCATGGCAACAACTCCCTGGACTTGACAGTGATGCACTAGCCCTCATGAAATCTTTGCTTGAACTGGACGAAGGTGTCAGTAGAAACCAGCCATTCGAGCAAGAGCTCCAGTCCATACTGTTTGAGGAGTTTATTCTTTGTCGTGCAAACCTCGATTCCCACTTGGAGGTGGCTGGATTTGTTCAAGTAGAGGGCAGGAATATGGAAATGCTGACCTATATCTGGAAGAGGATCAACATGAACTCTGAGTCTGAGCCTGGGTCTGAGCCTGAGAGAATACCCAAGTTGAAGTACACTGGAGATCAAAAGTCGTGCTCAAATTCCTTGAAAACATGGAGGTGGAACCCGACAAGGACCACAATGAGTCAGGGAGCAAGGACATGGGCCCCAGCAGTGATCTCTCGCACGTTAGTGTGGATAGTCCTCAGAATATCTGGACCCAAGGTTACAGAATGTGCAAACATGACAGAGTTTCTGAATGGATTTTAAGGGGCACTTGAGGGTGAGTTTGTTCTGACAAGAAATTACCCTAGCTAACATCTTGTTCAGAGCATGAGAAATGTTATCGTGTAGGAATCATTCAACGAGACGTCAGCACCAACAACATCATCATCAGCAATGGAGTGGGCCACCTGATTGACTTTGATCACAGCAAGGTCACCCAGCAATTCGAGCCTCAGGTCATTGGTAATCATGAGAGGATCAAGGAATCTTTGCGCCAACCACTACATGAAGACTTCGAGGAGTCAGTTATATTCCAAGCAGAGAAGATGATAGGCAACCCTACCAAGGCTATTAATTACTTGACTGGTTTACTAGTGGATATTGTGCCAACAAGACCACTGTCATTCAGTGACCTGTGGTGGTATGAAGAGGTGCATGCGTGTCCTCCCTTTGAAAAATCCACTCATGTATCCTTCTAGCGTTATGATATTCCTTCATTTGATTTGCATTATGCTGAGCCTGGTCACATCACAGTATGTTCTTGAGCAATGTTATCTGAGCCTTTCTGATCCTCGCATAGGGAACACCTGCATTCATGAGTTGTATATTTGATGATGAGCCTGCACACACTGCAATTCATGATATTGAATCGTTCCTGTGGGTGTTGGGCTATTCGATCATCAAGTTCTTGGGACCGGGAGGACCTCCAAGGGAAATGACCCCAGCACTGAGGGAGGCCTTATCAGTGTTTGTGGGAAATCATGATTTGCAAGAGCAAAAGAAGCAAATCCTGGGCGATAACAAGTGCTTTATCAAGTTCCTGGAGCACATCAGTTCAGAGTTTGAGGTTCTCAAGAACCTTATGCGTGCTTGGCACTATATCCTCTCTCTAGCTTATCGATACTGATCTGGAATGGAATTCAAGTACCCACATTAGACATTCATTCAATGCATTGAGCATGCTTTTGAGGCTATGCACTTGACATACGACGTCAAGCAAGCAAGAAGTAGAGGTCAGGATGGAATCAGATGAGAACGGGCTATCTGCCATCAACAGACTATGCACTATCTAGTAGAGACACCTCGATCTTACTCAAATCACACCTCACGGAACTTACGAAGTCAAAATAAGAGAAGGAGATTAGACTAAGGGGAAGACTTTTCTTTGCATCTGATTGGATTGTATTGTTCTAGCTCCAAGTATAGTACATGGTCCATATATTGTAATTGGATAGTTCTGTCAATGATACACAAAGTCTTTAGTACTGGAATATTTCTACATCTTATCTATATGTAGTATACTGAGTACTGTTGGTATATTTTTTTAATTTCTCACCAATAAATGCTTCTTCAGAATATGATACAGATAGTGCCTAATTAATTTGTGAATTATGTGAAAACTTGATAATCTGTAGGTTCTAATTCTGATGAAGACAAGCTGGCTCAGTACTGGATTAAAGAAGATATGTATATGATATAGATAGAGAAAGAGATGTAAGTAAGACATACAGTATGGGCTGCTAAGAAGACACAACTAGCTATAGAAACTAAAACATGTGAAAAGAATTCATCATGTTCTAAGGTTTCTATATCTGCTCCTAAAACCTCTATATTTACCTCTGAAGCTTCTATTTCTCCCTCTAAGTGATTTAACATTATATTAGTATAGCCTATATACTACTTATATATAGACAACATATATCTTATACATATTGTTTTTTATACACTTGTATTATATTACTCATATCAAGTTCCACCAACAATCTTACTATATTAGTAAATAGTTGTTAGTTATTCACACTGTATCATACTGCTGTATATTGTTTCTTCCAACATCCATGTTAACAAAGAAATGAAACTCATGTTTTTGCATTGATTTATATAGTTTTTAACTATATTACCAAAAAAAATAGATACCTACTTACTCTAATCTTCTAAACTTCTCTTACAAGACTTGTATTCATATAAATATAAACTTTTACCATGCTTACTAGAACAACTAGATAAAGATATAAATAAAAGTGCTAGCAGAAAAAGAAAAGAGATTAGAAAAAGAAAGAGGTAAGGTCCTTAGGTAGGAGAGATAGAAACAAGCTTTTCAGCAGTAGTATTTTCCTCAATATAAACTAAGATAATAGCAGTAACACTATTACTACTACTAGTAGTACAAATCCCAATAAATGTAAGAGTGTTATAATCACTACCTCATGTTTAATACTCATGCATAACATGACTTGGATATATGTAAAGTTCGTTTCATCTTATAATGTATAAATACTACACCTTGTATATACCTCATATTTTATCAGTCAGTATCTTATATAGTAGTGAAGGCCTCTGCATGTTTTCTCCATATTCTCTTTATATTTTCCTTATATTCTCCTCATTGTATACTTATGAATATCTTACAGTTTATTTATAGTTATTAGATATATAGAGTAGTAGATGCTAGTCTGTATCTTTATGCTTTACTAATTGATCATCTCTCCTCCCTTACTCAAGTCTTTGTCTAAGTTACAACCTATTATAGTATACTTAAACTCTTATATCAATTATATTTTCTTTTTATCTATTTTTCTTTATTTTATTTTATTTTATTTTATTTTATTTCTTTCTTAGTCAATGAAGAGACATATGACTATGGTCACATGACATATGACATTATATTATATTATAGGCTTTAAACACTGTAAAAAGAACTAGAACAACAATATTAAGAAGTATAATTATAATATATTTGTAAGAAAACTGGCTCTTCCAAGACTTTTCTCTTTCATGTTTTTTTGGTTGATTTATATTCTGTAATTCTCTTCCACATCCACACTCATCTACTTATTCACTTTTCTATGCCCTAGACCTCTTCAAGCTACATATCAATACTTTTATCTGCCTAGATATACTATATAACTTCTTCTTCCAGTACTCTCTTTCTCTTTTACAATGCTCTATAGTCTTTCAAAGCCTGCTAGTGTTCTGCACTTATCTGCTCATCCACTTTCTTATACTCTGAAAGCACTGCTAAGTACTTTGGCTCTCTTCCAATTTGGTCTCTTTATTCTAAACTATTTCTGGTTACTTAGGTATCATCATTCCCTGCTTATGTATACAGAAATCTGACATATTAGAATAGACCTGTTAATATATAGAATAGTTGTTATCTTTAGGAATTCTTATTCTGTTCTCTTAGGATTTCTTAAAAATGAGTGTATAGTTGAGTATTTTTCAAACAATAAACTTTCCTAAAGATTTGAAGTGCTTTTCTTTTCTGCCCAGTTGCTCTAACAATATTCATCTTATGATAACTGTAAGAGAACCTATTATCTTACTAAAATCTTAAGTCTGCAACATTGCCAAAGCTTATCATCAACCTTATGAACTTCTCATCTATCAAGTCTTCTACTACTACCCCACTGCAATACTATTAGAGCCTACTTACTTCTACTACAACACTATAGATCTCTGTATACCTCTTCTAATCATTAACCTACTTTCTCTAACTACTAACCAATAAGCTCTATTATTTAGCAATATTTGAGATTAGTATATTGAAGTTTCTATGCAGCTCTATTATTCTGTAGGTATGTTATGAAATATTCTGTCTGATATTCCACTTAATTGGAATAGACTCTTGTATTATAATTGTCATGATCTCTATCTTATATTTTACAAATATTTGTCTTGTATTCAATATGATTAGAATATATGTTAGAGTTCATTCATTTGTGACTCATATTTACTATGCCTTGCATTCTCTTCATATAGTAGTGGAGGTTTTTCTCATTGTTTCCTCAAGAACACCTTACTTATTTCTTATGATTGTTAAGTATATATAATAGTAGATGCAGACATGTATTCTTATCTTTACCAATTGATCATCTCTTTTATTCTTTCTCAAGTCTTTGCCCAAGTTGTAACCTAAGCCAAGCTTAGAATTATAATATTTGATAAAGCATTGTTAGGCTTACCTTATAAGAGAAGAGTATATTGTGGTTAAGCCACTGAAATGTCATAATGGTTAGGCCATTGAAGAAATAGCAAAACAACATTTGTAATGAGACTATAGATAGAATAAACAGACACAGATAATATTGTGGTAGATATCACAGACAGACAAAATAGATGGACACAAACAAGAAGCCATAAGTATTGAGATATTAGAAGAGATATTAGGATCATTGAGAATTACTGAAGAATATACCTGTTGTAGCAACCACTCGTCACTCAAGGACAAATGATCTCACAATGAGCAAAGCTCTCCAATGAGCTATCAAGTAACAAGTGGGGGAATTACAAGAGAACTCGACAAGAAGCCCTCACTGCATTGCTCCTCTATATATACTAATTATACGTGGTCTGTGCTACAACAATATTACTCTTGCCCTAATTGTTCATGCATCTGTCAAGATCGTTGACAGTGGACTTTATTTTATTTTCTCTTTTCATTTTTTATTTTACTTTTATTTCTTTTTCTTTTTCATTTTTCTATTTTTAGAACAACTCAGGTTAGGGTTTATCAGTCACAAATTGATGGCGTAGTCACAAGACTGATCACAAGACTTGGGAGAATAGAGTAGAAGGTACTAGAATAAAGTGACATCATACAGCATGGACAACACATGCTGGCCTCATGTAATACTCATGGTCATTTAGGGTAGGGTGCACAGTAGCTAGCACGGACCATGGGCTATAGTATATAAGGTAGACTACTCTGTCTTAGGAACTCTATCGAGTTCTCTTGTGTTACTCAATACAAGAGTTGTCTTATTGCTTAACTCTTTGAGCTTTAAGTTATAACAGCATCGTCCTCATGTCCTATTACTCATCCACATGTGTTTTCCTTAAGGCCACCATGCTTCCTATATATGCCCTGACGTCATACCTTTAATCTCTACTATACATGTGCACACCATGTGTACACCATAAGGAACCCATGTCTCTTGACGTCATCTCCTAATCCTAACTCCATCTCTAGACTCTTCCCAATCCTTCCAGACCCTAAGTCCTTCCAGACCACTCTAGACTATTCCACATGACTTCCAGGTCACATGCCTATCTCCTATATCTCTCCTCCCGTTGTAGACTAATAATTATCACTACAATATATACTTGTCCAAACCCTAACCCTAGTCCAAGTCTG
>Ga0157364_1006747_pt1 | contig 11839 bp, 8 predicted proteins | sample AttsexASBM2_FD_111476 | JGI IMG/M metagenome (GOLD analysis project Ga0157364, IMG submission 111476) | Fungus gardens microbial communities from leaf cutter ant in Ribeirão Preto, State of São Paulo, Brazil - Atta sexdens ASBM2 | ecosystem: Host-associated > Fungi > Mycelium > Unclassified ...
AAGGAGTCTCTGCTAAATTAGAGTCCTATATATACAAAACATGCTTGGTCCGTGCTACCATTATTTAACCCTACCCTAATATCCATGCTTCATCCTCATTCCTGCCTCATGTTCTACTCAAGGCCACCATGTGTATTCCATGTGCCCTGACATCATCTTCTAGACCCTTCCCTCATGTTCTAGGCTTGTGATGTCACACCATGTGACATGTTATGTGACTTCCTTGTCACGTGCCTTCTTCATCGTCCTTTCATAAAAATAAAATAAAGAAAAAGAAAAAGAAAAGTAAAATAAAAAATTGTTAGTATTTAATGTCCCATAACAACTATGTTGTATACATATGCCCTGACGTCATCTTCCAGATTCTTCCATCATGTTCTAGGCCTATGATGTCACATCATGTGACCTGTCATGTGACTGCAGTGTCACATGCCTCTTCATCGTCCAAAAGAAAAAGAAAAGAAAAACAAAATCAATATAAAATCAGAAAAATAAAAGAAAATAAAATAAAAATTGTTAGTGTCTAAAGTGTCTTATAACAAAGTAGAGATGATTAATCTATACCAGAAGACATTGGGGAGTGAATAAGTCTTAGAAAAGCTAGTTCTCTTATAACTATTTGCTCTTATTACTATCTGACTACTTGTTTTAAACTAGTTGAGCTATATTAACTTATGTTGTAATAAAATGGTGGAGAGTTGATTGTAGTGATGGTGTGGGAGATGTGAATATGTAAAGAGATAAGGCAGAGCTAGTGCTAGTCTCTCCTTTTAAATTGTATTCTAAACTAGACTTAATCTTAGTAAGTGTTAGTAGGCCCTCTTCTTATCCCACCTCACACTGTTTACTAACTACCTTAACTACTAACTACTGCTCTAATTGAAAAGTAAATAATTTTGATCTAAGAAAATTGTCTCACTCTAAACAAGATCTGAAGAACACTTATCATTCCTTTGTATGAACAAGTTACAAAGAAACACTACAATACAGAGTTATTACTCAAAGAAAGCTATCGACCATGTTTATATAAGATAATATGTTTACTAAGTACCAGTGGGCTCTAATACAACAGATAACTAGGCTTTTTCTGCCTAACTAGTATATTTTTTAAGCCTAGAGTCTAACTATTTTTCTTAACTTGAAGTAGTATTGCTCTCAGTCAAAGATGATGAGAGAGTAAGTAAAAGAGAATAGAGAAAGCTCTAAGTCAGGCAGTCTCAAGAAAGGGAATTAAGTTCTAATGTTATGACTTAAAACCAAGAAATAGTCTGAAGAAAAGACTAAGAAATTAGTTCTTCAAAGGTTCTACAAATGAATCTATATCTTGAGAAAGAAGGCAAGTGAGAGGATGCTGATAAAGAAGTTGTGGTATTATACAATAAAGATAAAAAAAGGATTCATACTAAGACAGAGGAAGATATATTTATCATTGGGGGAAGAGATACATAAGTTTATTGAATGAAAATTGAGGAAGAGGTATATTAGACTTTCAAAGTCATCTCAAATGACATTTATGTTTTTTGTAGGGAAAAAGAATAGTAAGAAGTATATGATATGGAACTATTGATATTTAAATAAATAGACTATTAAAAATAATTATCCTGTACCTTTTAATAATATATAGATAGAGGAGAAATAAGTGAAAGATTGTTAGAGATGTGAAGATTAAACTCTATCTTATTTGCTTCTCTTTTCTTTTTATTTCAGTCTATTGTATTTTTAGAACTAGAGTTAGGAATCAGTAGGAGGTCATAGGTCATGGTCATACCATCACATGATCACATACCATGATGGAAAATGATGAAAGATTCTGGAAAAAATAATATCATATTATGTATTATATATATAGTAGCCTTAAGACAAACATATAGTCATTTAGAATAGGCTAAAGTAGTAGTGCACAGACCAGTAGTCTAATATATATAAGGTAGACAATCCTGTACAAAGTTCTCTATTGAGTTCTCTTGTGTTAACCCTAATACAAGGTTGTATTCATTGGTCAACTCTAAGATCTTTAAGTCATAACAAAGGTAGCATTCATAATGTCAGAAGGATCATTTGAACCTACTGTAATATTCTTTAGACTGACTAATTCCCTAGTAACATTCCAAACAATAATGAACAAGATTCTAAAAAACTTAATTAATACTAGGAAAGTAGCAAGTTTTATTAACAATATAATTGTGGTAATAAAAAAAGAGAAAGAACACAACAAAGTTGTAGAAAAAGTAGTGAAGAAGTTGGCAAAGGATGATCTATATATAAAACCAGAAAAATATAAGTAGAAGGTTAAAGAAGTAGGATTTCTGAGAGTAGTGATAAAACTAGAAAGGATTAAGATGAAAGAGGAGAAGATGAAGGGAGTATTTGTTAGAATTGATGATAGTAGACTTTAATTATTTTCATTTCATTTCATATTTTTATTTTTATTTTTATTTCTTATTTTTGGACTTGGGATTGGAGTTAACATGATACTATATATCATTACTTCTTTCTCTCTTACTACCATCCTATATAGTAGTGCCCATAAGAAAATTAGCAAATATACAATTTTCCAGCTTAGCTTTTGGTTCTAAACCTTTTTAAATGGCCAACTCACTTTGTAACTAGAACTCTATTGAGTTCTCTTGTATAAACTCTATACAAGGTTATTCTTTTACTCTTATTCTTAAACTTAAGTTTATAATAGTATTGGACTAGCTGACTCTAAAAGAAGTTAAAGAAATACAGAAGTTTCTAAGACTAGCCAATTATTATTGGTGGTTTATTAAGGATTTCATAGTAATATCTAGACTATTATATAATTTAATAAGAAAGAATCAGAAATAAGATTAGACAAAGAAGCAAGAGATAGTGTTTAGAGAGTTAAAGAAGAGATTTACAAAATAACCAGTGTTAGTAGCACTAGACTTAGACAAAAAAATGAGAATGGAAGTTAATACATTGGACTATGCAACAGAAGGGGTTTTATCTATGGAATATGAGGATAGATAGTAGAGACTTATAGTATATCTCTCAAAATCTCTAAATAAGACAAAGAAAAATTATAAGATCTATGATAAGGAGACTGAAAAACTAGAGACATTGATTAAAGAGCATCAAGTTCAAATTTGAGATCTGGACAGACTATAAGAATCTAGAATATTTATGAAGATGTAGAAATTGAATAGAAGACAAGCCTGTTGGACACTCTATTTGTCAAGATTTGATTTTACCTTGAAACATATACTAGAAACAAAAATGAAAAAGGCAAATAGACTTAGTAGAAGACTAGACTGGAAAGTAGGTATAGAAAAAATCAAACATTAATTAAAGAACAATGAATTTGTAGGTTAGCAAAAGTAGTAATAAAAGAATCTGAAGTAGATATACTAGAATAAATAAAAATAGCTAGAGAAAAAGACAAAAAAGTAATTAAAGTAGTAGAAGAGATGAAGAAGACAAGAGTAAAAGTATTGAGAGGTGATAAGTGGCAGGTGGAGGGAGAATTATATTAAAAGAAGGAAAAGTATATATGCCAAAGGATAAGAAATTGAGAGTAGAGATAATCTGGTTACACTATGATATACTAGCAGTTAGACATGGAGGAAGATAGAAGATGATAGAGTTGGTGACAAGAAATTACTGGTGGCCAGAGATAACAAAAGATGTTGAAAAATATGTAAATAGATGCAATATATGTCATAGAATAAAGAATTGAACAGAGATACTAGTAGAGAAGTTGATAACAAACAAAGTTTCAGAAAAACCATGGATATATCTGATGATTAACTTCATTACTAAGTTGCTGTTAGTAGCTGGAAAGGATGTAATCCTAGTAATATATGATAGGTTGTCAAAGATGGTACATTTTTGTGGCAACAACAGAAGAATTGGCATGGTTGTTTAGAAATAATATATGGAAACTGCATGGGTTGCCAAAGAGTATGATCTCAAACAGGGGACTACAGTTTACAGTGGAGTTGACAAAGAAGCTGAACAAAATGTTGGGAATTGAGATGAAGTTGTTAACATTGTTCCATCTACAAACAAATAACTAGACTGAAAGAATAAACTAGGAACTAGAACAATATTTTTAGTTCTTTGTTGATTATAGACAAAAAAATTGGCTGGAATGGCTAGTATCAGCAGAGTTTGTAGTCAACAACAAGACAAATTTAGCAACCAAAGTGTCTCCATTTATGGTGAACTATATTAGAGAGTTGAGAATAGGAGTGGATATAAGATGAAAAGAAAAAGTAAAAAAGGCAACAGAGTTTATAGAGAGAATTAAGAAGGTGCAGAAGTAAACTGGAGCAGTATTTAGAAAAGCACAAGAGGAGATGAGGCAACAAGTGAACAGGGAAAGAAAGAAAGTAGAAGAGTAGAAGAAAGTGATGCTGAGTACAAAATAGTTTCTACTAATATGATCAACTTATGATTGCCAACTTTAATGAGAATCCATCCAGTTGTAAATATTAGTCAAGTAATGTGATATAAAGAACAAGTGGAGGGCCAAAAACAGAAAAAAGAAAAACTAGTAGAGATAGATGGAATTGAAGAGTGAGAAGTGGAGAAAATTCTAAATAAAAGAAAAATAAGAGGAGTAGTGAAGTATTTGGTGAAATGGAAGAGATTTATAATATAGTACAACATCTAGAAAAGGAAGGAGAATTTAGAAAATACAAAAGAAATTGTAGTAGAATTTGAGAGGAGGATGAGTACTGAAGTAAGGAGATAAGAAAAGTTAGACTTAGTAAAAGAACAAGACTTTAGAAGAAAGAAGTTATCAGAAAAGTGTACAGTGAAGATACTGTATAAATGAGATAATGGAAAATTTGAGCACAAGTATCTAAAGAAGTTAGAGAGAAATTGGCAAAAATGAAAGTCAGTTTCTGCAGAGAAGAGATTTTGAAGGAGAGGTGATATTAGAGTTGAAGACAGTGAACTCTATTTATTTTCATTTCTATCTTTATTTCTCTTTATTTCTCTTATTTTTAGACTGAGAGTTAGGGTTAGTGTGATATCATATATTATATAATCATGTATTACAAAAGAGTATAGAAGGTTCCAGAACAATGATGTCATACCATATGTAATTTAGAGTAGGCTAGATTTAGTATAACATGGACCATTAGCCAAGTGTATATAAGGTAGACACTTTGTAACTGGAACTCTATCAAGTTCTCTTATGTTAATCCAATACAAGATTCCTCTTTTAATCTATTTCTTATTCTTAAGTCATAACATTCTTCTTCTATTTACATTCATAGTGTATAGATTGCACCTAGGTATGAATTCTGCCTGTTATTGTAAATATACCACAACTGCATTTATTCTCTTTACTTCCTCTAATAGAGCAGGCTTTACTAGTATCTGCTGTTAAATCTCCTATTTCCTTGGCCAAATCTGAGACTGTATTATTTGTTACTATTGTATCTCTGCAATATTTACTACTATATTTTGTTTTGGTGCTGAAAACCTTATTTCTCTTCTACTTTTCAGTCTCTTCTCCTCTCATCTACTTTTCCTCCAATAACTATCTAGATTTACCATCCTCTCATACTGCTCAATGTTTCTTGGGGAGCATTCTGATTTCATTAGTTTTTGCCTAATTATCTCATTTATATCTCTCTTGAATTTCTTTATCAATGGCCTTCCTTCATAACTACTTGTTCTTCTAAACTCTTATACAAATTCTTCCATCATCTTACTTCTCTGCTCCACATTTTTCAGTTCTGCTACTTTTATTATTTCATTGTCTTCTTTACCAAACTCTTCTTTTAAATCTACAAAAAATTCTTCTACTATTATATAACTCAAAATCCTACTCTCTAAATCCTCTATAATGTTCTTCTTTTATATATTTACCAATTCTTCCTGCACATATGACAGCACCCACTATACCTGCTCTTCTACTAAATCATTTCTCATCTTTATCCTAATAAAATTTTTATATGTTGTCAAAAATTCTGAGATCTTGTTTATCTCTTTACTATACATTAGTGGCTTAGCCACATCTATGTTTAACCCAGTATTGGGTCTAAAGAGTACTGCCACTCCTTTTTCTCCTAGACTAGCTTAAGTAATCAGCACTTGTAAGATAGCTATTTATTCTTATTGCTATCTAACTATCTATTTCAAGTTGATTGAGCTATGTTGACTCATATTATAATAAAATAGTGGAGAGTCAATTGGTGTGGATAATAATGAAATTGGTAGTAGAGTAAGAGATGAGAATATATATAAAGAAAGGGTGAAACCAGTACTAGTTTCCCTCTTAGAATTATACTCTAAATTAAACTTAATCTCTATAGGTACTGGTAGGCCCTCTTTGTCTTAAGATAAAAATTCTACTCTAAACAAGATTTGAAGAACACCTGTTATTCTCTTATATAGACAGATCATAAGAAAACATTGCAGTATAAAGCTTCTACTATAAAAATGGTATTTAATACATTTACACAATGTTTTACATCTACTAAGTATTAGTGGGCTTTGGTACAAAATAAACAGCTAAGCTTCTTCTACATAACTACCCTTATGCCTAGGGCCTAGCAATTCTTCTTAACTAAGAACAGTATTGCTTCTAGTTGAGGATAATAAGAAAGTGAGTAAGATAAGTAAAAAAGGTCCTGAGTAGAGCAGTCTCAAAAAATATATTAAGTTTTAATATTGTGATTCAAACTTCAAAGTGTTAAGATATGAAAAAAAACCTTATATTGGATTAACATAAGAGAACCACAAGAGAACTTGATAGAGTTCTAGTTACAAAGTGTTTACCTTATACATACTTGGCTAATGGTCCATGCTATACTAAATCTAGCCTACTCTAAAAATATGTAGTATGATGTCATTATTCCAAAACCTTCTATGTTTTTTTGTAATATGTAATATTATACTAATCTTAATCTTAAGTCCAAAGTAAAGAGAAATAAAAATAAAAATAAATAGAGTCTATTATCTAACTCTAACACTGAAGATACAGTGGTCAATGTTTTCACCAAAACTCCACTCTCAGCAAAAGTTAAATATTTTGCTTATAAACTTGGTCTCACTACAGTTTGAAAAGGAGTGTTAGATTAGCAAACTCATATTAATGTTATTAAGGTTTTAGAAGTTACTCTGACTTTACTATTTATGCTAGGTCTTATATTTCACTTGTTATTTTTATATAAGATATAATAGTATTCCTTCCCTTAGGACTGAGCCTTCAAAGTTCTATCAAGTTTATTTGAAGTTCTACTGAATTTATCCAAAGAATCCCATGATGGTGCCTAGGTTAACAATACATAAACAGAAAAGAGAAGTTTTTGCCTTTTCTTCTATATTACTATGTTTTTTCTCATTTCCTCCAATATTTTCCAGAATGATACCAAGATTCTTGAAGAGTAGTAATGAGAAATAGAGAGAAGACATAAAGAGGAGCAACAGCTCTAGATCCACTTGGAAGAGGCAGCAGAGACCTACTATACTAAGTGTACAGCTTAGAAAGCAAGAAAGGTAGCTGAGACAAAAACAAGAAAGAAAACCAAGAAGAAAAGGCTTGTGGAGAAAGAAGACAAGAGGAAATAGACAGAATATCTTCAACAACTTCAGGATAAGGTACTAGTGGAGGATACTACCCTTTTTGAGAGTGCTAAAGGATTCAAACACAAGAAGGAGCAATGGCCCTCTAAAAAGAATAAGGAAAAACAACTATTAAGATACTGTGGGAATATCATAGTCAAGATAGGAGATAATAATCCCTATGAGAGATATATGAGTGCTGGGCAGGATTGTCTATTGTACTACTCAAGGTAAGTAAAAAAAATCATCTTTTTTCTTTTTTCTTTACTAATAACTTCTTCTTTATAGCTATCCTCTTGCATGTGCCAGATACATTGCTCTAAAACAGCAGTGTAAAATCCACACCAACACCAACTCTCCAGCCATGATTTCTACCTATGGTAAGGTCTTAAGTGCTATTGAAAAGGCATTTCAAGAACTTATAGAGAAGTACCAAGATATTAGAAGATCCCTTCAGGATTTGATAGAGGGCCAGGAGAGAAATATGGCCTAATTAGCAAGAATTAGAGCTGTGGTAGAATAGAGATAGAACTTGAAGGAGAAGAACAAAGAGAAAGACAATGACAATAAGGAGAAGCTTAAAAATGGCCCTAAAAAAAGTCAGGAGAAGATAGAGGAGAGAACCCCATCATTTATCTTGTTATGGAATGCTTTGAACACTAACATTTTTCTTTTTCTTTTATCTATTTTTCTTGATTTTATATTTCTTTTCTTTTGAATTTTAGTGACATTGCAGTTACATGACATGTCACATGATGTGACATCATAGGCCTAGAACATAGTAGAAGGATCTGGAAGATGACGTCAGGCCACATGTATATAACATAGTAGCCTTGAGTAAGAAATGAGACAAATATGAGAATATAACATGGACCATATGTATTCTGTATATATAAGACTCTAATTTAGCAGAGACTCCTTGTCAAGTTCTCTTGTAAACTTCCCACATCATATCCACTTTGAGATTTACTTGTTTGTGCTATCATTTGTCATTGTGATAAGTGGTTGCCACAACATGTCTTTTGCTAGAATAGGACTTTGTTTTGTATCACTTTGAAATCTTATTTTTATGGCTTAGTTGTGTCTAACTGTGTGAGTAAGAAAATTAAGAGATATAAAAGTCTGAAAATTTGAAAAGAAACTCTATAAAGAGTATACAAAAGCTGGGGTTAAATGAAAACAAGTGGATAGAATATACTAAAAATTAATAAAAAGAAATCTGTTGAAAGTATATAAAGGTAGGAGACAAGTATAGTAGTATAATTAGAACAAAGGGAGTAGACCAGACTTGTATCATATGTAAGTCCACCTATCTGGAAATTACATCCCTGTGGTGATATCATCTCCTAATTATATAAGCATACCTTCCACAGCGGCCACCTTTCTCACAACACACCTTACAGCAGTGCTGCAACCACCCAGGTATTCCATCTTTCATAGTGGAGATACTTCTATTTGACTCAGTCTTTCATGACAGAGTTATTTCTGTCAGTGTCTCAATACTAAAACCTCCGCTTGGGGTAATAAGAACTTTACCACTGAAACTCTGAGCATCTCCTATAATATCTGTTTGTATATAAGACTAGTAGTTACACTATAATTTGCTAGTCTGATAATCAACAAAGATAATTCTTATTGAACTCAATCTCCAGTGTTCAACGGCAATACACCAATTAGTACTCACTTCTATCTTAGACTTCTCCTTATCATCTGAAGTTGCAACCATGCAGCAGATAGACAGCACAGCATAGCATAGCACATAAGCTGAAGCCAAGGTTGTTTCACAAGTCTGCACAACTCCAAATCCATCTTGTGGACTTCTACCCTAGTGTGAACCACACCTGACAACTTGGTAGAGTAAGTAATATGGAAATCAGATATTAAGTCAGTAGCATGAGTGAGTTTAGATATAGAAATACACTTAGATTCATCTTTGGTGTCTTTATACCCTAGCAAGATTACCTTATACAGAAGTTTCCATGCCCATCAGTGATCAATTTTGGAATCCACTATTCAAGAAATTTCATATTGGGGTTCCCTATCAATTATAACTAGAGTGGGAGCTAGTTGTGTTCTTTTAGAGAAAACATTGGATGTAGTAGGTTCAAGCATAGATATATAGAAAACTGGATGAACAGAGCACATAAACTCTAGGAGACAGAGAGTAAATGATAGTGTACCAGGCTAGGAAATAATTTTGTAAGGTCCAAGATATTTTTTAGAAAGCTTCTTTAAAGGCTAAGTGGTTCTGAAGAACTAAGCCTTGACAAAGACTTTGTCACTTACTTTGAAATCAGGAGCAAGAGAATGTCATGTATTAGTGGACTTCTGATAACACTATTAGACCACAGAGATTTTAGCTTTGAGAGTACTCTGTAATTCATCAAGGTCTACAGTAAAGTTGTAGGCTTGAAAAGAAGTAATATTGCATTTAGGATGAACAGTGGTATTCAGATGATATCCCTTATTAGCAAAGAATGAGAAAACACTAGTGATAGCACTCAAAGTATTGTTATAAGAGAACTTTGCAAGAGATGGAAGTTCAGACCAGTTATCTTGCTGGTAATTACAATATACACAGAGGTATTACTCAAGGGTCTGATTTGTGTGTTCAGTTTGTCTATTACTTTTGGGGTGATAATCTAAAGTGAAGTAAAGCCACATGTCCAGAGCAGTACCTAAAGAATAGAAGAAGTTTGATACAAACTCTAAGCCTCTGTCAGAGGTGACATGGAAAGGAATGCTATGTTTGGAGAACATATAGAGGACAAACAAATGTAATGGTGTCATGAGCAGAGATAAAGATTGCCTGCTTAGTGAACTAGTTAACTATGACTTAAATAGTATCAAATCTGAAGAATGATGGAATTTTCTTGATAAAGTCCATGGAAATGGAATTTCATAGTTATTCAGGAATAGGAAGTTGTTTAAGAGATTTGTAAGGCTTGTGATATTGTGGCTTGGATCATATACAAGTGATATAGGACTTGCAGAATTGTTGTACATTAGCATAGAGGCTGGGCTAGGAATATCTGCAGCAAACTAATTCTAGTGTTTTATTTTAACCAAAATGTCTGGCAAGGATGTAGTCATAATTATATTAGAGAATATGTGTGCAGAGATTACCAGCAGATAGTATATAGATTCCATTGTCAAGGAGAAGAAGACCATCAGAGTCTGTAGACCATCAGCCATCTGCAGAGATGTATTTTGTAGCAATTGAATCACTAGAGAGGGCCAAAAGGATATCGATATCTTGGTGTAAAGTGTTCAGATCAACAACTGCATAAAGAAAAGGAAAAAGGAGGATAGTAGCTCATATAAAGGCCATAAGTTATTTTTAAGTGAAGATTGGTTTGAAGTTATGAGAGTTGACTATGGTATAGCCAATATTCCCACCTTTAGAATAAATATCCCACCATCTGGTGAGAGCATCTGTTTTAGTACCAAGATAGCCAGGACAAAACCTGATGAAAAGATTGAACTGAGAGAGGTACTTGGACTACTATGCTTGTCTCCAGATCAACACCTTGGTAGTGGAAAAGTACTCAAGGTTTTTGTAATTTGTAACAATATCAATGAGATAGACTAGACTCTCCAGATAGTATTGCCAAATTTTAAAAGCTTCAAAAATAGCAAGTAATTTCTTGTCATGTGTATCATAGTTTAACTTCACTACAGTAAAAGTGTAGAAGTGAAAGACTACTAGATGAACTTTATTTTCTTCATTAACAATGGAAAGAATTGTAGTAAGAACATAGTCCAAAGTATTAGTTTTCACAATAAGTTGAGTATTGGGAATCTAATGAGTGAGAATGGGAGTGGAGGTGAATACATTCTTGAGAGAGTTGAAATCATTACAGTAGAAGGAGTTGAACTTCCAGAAAATGTCTTTCCAGGTGAGGTGTATTAATAAAATAACAATGTTTGAGTAGTTAAAGATAAACTGGTGATAAAAATTTGTAAAACCTAAGAAGGTGTCATATGCAAGTCTACCTATCCAGAAATTACATCCCTGCAGTGATATCACCTCCCAAGTATACAAGCCTACCTTCCACAGTGGAGATACTCCTATTCAACTCAGTCTTCTATAACAGAGTTACTCCTGTCAGTGTTTCAACACTGAAACCTCTGCTCAGGATAATAGGAGCTATACTACTGAAACCCCAAGTATCTCCTATAGTAAGTATCTGTATATAAGACTAGTAGTTACACTATAATTCACTAGTCTGATAATTGATGAAGATAAACTCTTATTGAACTGGATCTCTAGTGTTTAATGGTAACACAC
>Ga0157364_1006748_pt1 | contig 11839 bp, 2 predicted proteins | sample AttsexASBM2_FD_111476 | JGI IMG/M metagenome (GOLD analysis project Ga0157364, IMG submission 111476) | Fungus gardens microbial communities from leaf cutter ant in Ribeirão Preto, State of São Paulo, Brazil - Atta sexdens ASBM2 | ecosystem: Host-associated > Fungi > Mycelium > Unclassified ...
TAAAATTTAAATATTAAATATATTTTATAGAACTCTTTTCACATAAATTTATGAAATATTCCATCTTTAAAAGTAAAATTTTTACTCAAAAGCATGGAATTTATTGTTAGAGAACTAAAAACTAATAAAAATTTTATCATTTGCCGATAGCGTTGCTAAATTTTTAATAGCTGCAATCCGAATAGTTTCTTCGACTTTTTTTGTACTTTAGAATGACTTGGAATAAGCGTATCCAAGTTATGGAAACTTCCTGTATAACGGCACAGTGTTTTCAGGGCACTTTAATAAAATATGTTATATTATGCCCGCGCTCGGACGATATTAAAGTTTGCCAATGTTTGCACGTTGCTGGCGCGTCATAGCCCCATATTTACCGAAGAATCCTTTCTCGGAAGAGAGACAGCGGGCAAGTTTATTTAATAACACGTAGAGCAGCGTCCGGGGAAAAAAGGGTCGCGGGAGAAAGAGGCACTTCAAAATAGCGCTTCGGATAGAAGCTGGTAGGATAGAATCAAAAGGAAACTACCGAGGTAGGTTGCCGCTCAAGGATATCCGAGATCCTCGAGAAAGTTCGTGAAAGGCACATCTCGTAGACTTTTGTAATTCGAGAAAACGAAGGATATACGCGCTTGCGAGTTTGATTGTTCCAAAGCAGCGGCTTTCGTCACGTTTTCGCTGTGCTAATCCATTTGCTTCTAGCATCCTTCATCAAAAGCATAGAACAGTAAAATTCTAACATACAATTTCCGTTTAAATAAAAATGTGAATTTATTTTCTATTAATAAAATTACTCAAACATTGAAAATTTTAATTAGAAATCTATGGTACTTACATAATTCTTTTCCTCCATTTTTAATTGATGAAAAAAATTATTTGAAATTCTGATGAAATTTTTGATATCTTCATTTGCAAAAGAAATGCAAAATTTTTGCTAATTGTCGCGATTTCATTTTTCAGTTACAAATAAATGTAGAAATCAAAATTAATGCCAATCTAAAACTTCTTAAAAATTTTTTGTAGCTACAGATTATGAAATAATCAAATTTTCAAAAAGTAACAAAAAGCCGATACTGAAAGACTTTAACGACTAGATGTCTGAGACAAATGTCTTCCGCGTGGAAAAAAGCACAGAATATTCGATGGTTCCTCTATTGTGGGAAACATATTGTTCAGAAATAAGAAAGAGAAAAATGATATCTCGGTATTACGAAGCAGATCAACTCTATTCAAAGAATATACTTTCAACAGAATGAAGTGCACGAAGCGACTTAGACATTTAGAAAGAGACTATTTTTCCATTTTTATTTTTATCATATCGTGCTTTTAGTATATTAGAATATTTAGATATTGAAACAAAGATTTTCATTTAATTTCGTTTCGTTATTAATAACGTAATAATACCTTAGTATTAACATTGACACTAATCGAAAGAAAAATTGTCCCAAGGAATTCCATTCATAGATCATTTCGCTAAATTTGATGAAGTACATTGTTTGTCACATGTTGTCACATTGCAATGTTTGTCACATTGCTTTTATTGACTTAACTGAAAACACCGCACCAAAATACAATTGCATTGACGAACTTTGCCGCGATTACTCTTTTTTACTCTCATTCGCAACCCATGAAACCTCTTCATGAAAACTCGTTGGAACGGCCGCTCGACGGTAACCACGATGGCTAGCAGCAACTGGAGGGAAGTTTTTATCACGCGTCTGAAAGACCACCCGATAAATTAAATTGCCCTTGGCTCTTAACTACACGAAATAATGTAATCGTTCTCTCACTTTTGAAACAAACTCGATTTTTGCGATTTGAAGTGATGAATATACCACGGTTTTGTTAATACGAATATAACATCCACAAGAAGAATTGGTGCAATGGTAAAATTTTTGTTAAGAAGTTGAAGAAGTGGAAAAAGTAATCTTAATTATTAAAACAGTAAAAAAATTGGAATCAAATTTTAAAAAGTGAGATTTGAAGATTTTTTAATATCCTACAATCTCAGAGAAAATCTGGTCTTAATATCTCAGAAGTCTGATAAAAGTCTAACCATTTATTTTCTCGATTGTCATTGTGCCGTAGTGCCATTCGTTTATCTCGAAATTTAGTTGAACGATCGATAAAACTTCCTGCACGTAATTTTAACAAGTAGCAGTTCGAAAGTGACGCAAGTGTAACGCGAAACCGGCCAGTATCGATATGAGCCTTAAGCAAAAAAAAAAACGGAAAACGATCTTGCTACTTCAATTTCACGGTACACACGCAAAAGTGTAATTTTTTAATGCACCCGACCGCGTCGGAAATTCTCTGTGAAAAGTTTCGCCGCAAATGTGCCGCGATATACGCGGGATTTCCTTTGTTACGACAATTTGGCGCATCGTCGAAGTTTACCTTCTTTTCGCGCTGTTTTGTTCACAAACCGCGCAATATAGATTAACTATCCAAAAAAGGGAAGTTCTTATCTTCACTACTTTTTTCTTTCTATTTCGCAATGAAGAAGAAGAAAAAGAAGAAAAAAAAGACAAAGGGCAGATGGAAGGAATTTTCACCTATTAAATTTTACCCCATCTCGTGTCTACTGATGTTTGACCCTCGCGAACCTTTCTTCGCGAGCTCTACAAAATAATTTAATTCCACATTGAGTCGCTTATGGAACTATCTTACATTGCCGGTAGTGGCGGTTATCCACTTCCTTGTGCACCTAGCGTCGTCCCAAAGAACGTGGTAGATGTGTAGTGCCGATAAGAGATGTAATTAGTAGCAGCGTGAAGAGCACTGATATCGGGGAAAGTGGCGGAGAAGAATTTCTATTTAGCCGCAGTGTCATTTAAACGGTATCATTCCTAATGTTTTGTTTCAAGAAAACAAATTTTAATCGTACGTTTAAAAGGCAATAAAACTCATTAACTGATATGATGAAAATCATTTAATGATATAATTTTAGTCATAATGTTATATTACTAAAATATTACTAAAATATCGTCTTTTTTGTAATGTTTTAAACTTTTTATGTGATTCTAATTAAGACGAGCAAATATTTTCGAGATATTTTAATAAAACTTTTTTTTATACATAATTATCCCACATAAATGAGAATCATAGAGGTGAAAATAATTAGTTAGATGTTTGGTTATACAGAGGCCTGGAAACAATTTTTTAATAGTTCTCATAATAAAATGGATGTCGATAAATATCAAATAAGAAATTGTCAATCAAGTAAGAAAGAGAGATTCTTGTTCTTCTAGCCAAAATCTCTTAAAATATTTTTTTAGTGATTGTATTTTCTATAATATGACTGAACAGAGTGGTAAATTATTAGGCATAAAAGGCAATGTTGAAAAAATCTGATAAATGTAGAAAAGATACATTAATATAACTGCATTTGTATCAAGTGAAAAATAAATAATGGTAAATTTTATTTTGCTTAATCAAGAATATATTATATCCAAATTATATAAACAATAACTTACATTCGCGCGCGAGGAATTTTTTAAAGTTCTTCTTATCGATCAACAGAGTGATATCACATATTTATCCACCATCGAAAATTTCGATCTAGTTAACGTTTGTTAACGATGAATAACATATATTAATGCTGAGAATAGAACTGCTGAAGCTACGATACAGTAGTCAAAGGAAGAGTCGCGCGTAGTTCACTGTTAGAACGCGGACTCGTATAATTTCCCTTTAATCCCTTAAACACGATAGCGGATGAATACTAAACATACTGAATTAAAGCCGCCCATTCGTGAAAACTTTTGGAATTGGTTGAAAGTAACTTACCCTCGATGGCGGTGCTACTCGGCGTGTCGCCAGAATTATAGAGGTCATCTGAAACAGAAGTTAGAAGTTTATCGGCTGCGGTGGTACTTCTCGGTAGACGGATATTGGGCATGAATTAATTAACGAGTACTTGCGAAACACTTCATTAGATTAAACTTAGATAGCATTCTCGGGCACGTCCATTATTTCACGATCGGGGGTGCCCGAATGACTCGGTTCGATCGAGAACTGCTAACAAGTAAAGTAATTCAGTCTTCGATAATTATGTCTCCGTAATGACCAGCGCCGTAAATGCAATTTAGCTCCATTAAAATACCAAATCGCGTGTCATCCAGCGAAGTAATTGGCATTGATTAAAGAATGAATTCACAAAGAAGATTGCATTAGTTAGAATCAATTAATGATGGACAATGTAAAAAGTAACGGCACGAGAGAATATAAAAAAGAAAAAAGTTAATGCGAGAAAGAAATGTGAAAGTATAAGAATAAGATGGAGACACACACATTTCTCAATGAAAATTATATTTTCATGTTTATATCTACATATATCTATTTTAAAATGCATTTGCATCATTTTGAATGCAAATTACTGTATCAAAATACTGTAGTTGTATTTCTTGAAGCTCGATAAAAAATAATTTTAAAGATTTGTGTGGATATTTAAGAGCCTGACAATATTCTGCAAAAAATATCTCAGTTATTTCTTTTGTTCAATCAGATGCATAGTAAATGATCGCTCTATAAATGCCTTGTCTTATTAAATCACCGCCATTGCGGATACTGACGCGTTATAAATTATGAATTTACTTAGAAGTGAGCAATTCAATATTTCGCACTGCCACAAACGTTTGTTATATAAATATTCGAATGGATTGCCGCCGGACGTTTAATATAGCGAGTAAATTTTACGCAACATCGACGCGAGTCTCGGGCAAATATCGGATTATTCGAAAGTGCAGGCAAATCCACGGAGTAATTTTCCTCGGACGACCACTACGATATTTACTATTAATATTTACCTAGCCGGAACTGCCCTTCGCCTTCCATCCAATCAGCTTTTCACGTCATATACTCGTAGTAAACATTAAATCAACGTTAACAAATTTTTAAACAAATATAGTCTAGTATCTTTTTGCGTTGATTATTGATATAAAATGTAAAAAAAACAATAGTATAAAGCAATTATACTTAAAAATATTTAATATTTAACAAATTCATTTATGAACTTCGTATAAAGTGAACTATTTCTCACACTGTTGGATATCAAAGGAACAAATTGGTAATCCAATTCCTTGGATTAAAAAAATATAATTAATAAAACAAATCTTGCCCTGAAGTGGACTGCAAGGTCACGAAACGTTGGCATTCCAAGAATGGATCTGGACACGGAGAAAACCCGCGAAACGCATAATTTTTATTAAAAAATTCTTATTATTTTTAACATTCATGTATGTCAAAATATAAATTAATTCATTTCTGTGGTTAGTTTAAGATAAATAATATCCATGTTACAACATCTATTATGCATTTAGAAACAATCAACTCAATTTGAATTTAATACATTTTCTTGAGATAAATTATTTAATTGTTTTGGTTAAATTAATGATATATTGAATAGAACAGTAACCGTAGAAATGATTAAAAATATCTCAAATTGGATATAATTTGACATATGAATTTAACAGTACATCTAAAATGTATTTATAGATATATTACTTAATTATAAAAATAATAAATTTAGATTATTAAGAATCATTATTTTAAAAAAGTAATAGTAATTATTTTCAGATTTATCTCATGTGTGTTTATTTTTTATTTCCGTTTACTTCAAGATTAGAAGAGAAAAGAGGAGACACATGAGTGATAAATCCGCTAATATTGTTTAATTTTTTTTTAACTTGTTTATGCGCATCATTGCTAATTATATTTACGTCACGTGCTAATCTTACACATCTTCGCACAAGTCGTTAATTTATAAATAGATATAGCTTTCGACGAAATTAACGATTTCATTTCTGTTCCGAAGATAGTTTTATAATTTATCCGTAACAGTGCATACGAAGATTTCCGTCGGGGATTAAGTTGAATCTAAAGATCAATAAGCGTTCCTGTAATGACCCAATTATTAAGTTACTGGCTGTTGAAGAGTATGAAACTGTAAGGCACCGGCACTACATTGGTATTCGTAATTCTACACTCTCGCATCCTCGTCCCTCACAATTAGATCGTCGGACATCTGACATTTTTAGATTGGACTTGACTGCGTACAAAAGCGATTGGTAGTACGTCACTCGATCACGTCTGACCTTCTGTTTATATCGGCGCGATTGCGTAGTCTAATGTCTAAACCAGGCTAGAATCAACGTTGAAGGATCGTTTTCTCACGATCGCGGTGCTCTGACCCAAAACCCGGCTGGATAAAGATAGACATCTCGTCGTTAAAAGATATCTAATAATAGATATTCCAATTTCAGACTATTTGCACTTTGACATATTTAATTAAAAATTCATGAATTTATGATAAGAAGAGAAATAATTTTCTGAGAAAATTATTTCTTTTTGTAATTTGATTCATCTACAGAGATCGCAAATATGCAATTTCAGTCTCTTCCGGTCTAAAAACAATTTTATATACTTATCTCTTATCTAAATTTACATACTTAATTTATTTTCTTACAAGATTTATAGCAACTACATTTTAAAGTTCATATTGATTTTCTATATCGTGATATCTCCAGTTGTCAATTCAAATGCTGCGAGGATCATTTTGCTTACATAAAAAGAATTTACGAGCAAAATTGACCGTGCCAAACTCTCTCAAAGAGCATTCGTGCACCTTCGAAATTCTGTATGCAGCAAAGTGAAGATCCAAAGGTTTTCTTAAGACCTTGCCGAGCTAGCACTTCTGACAATATGACTTTACGTTGTTTCGCCATACTATAAGAGTAAAAAGTGATTGGATTCGGGACGTGAGAGGAGTATTTATGAACGAAGAAATTGCCAAGGGTATAAAGGATCGAAGGACGTTCTGGAATGTTTCATAAATGCTTTCGTTCGATGTTACATTCTCTGACATGTGACGAATAAACCAAACATATATTTTGAATCCGGAAACAAAGTGTGAAATAATAAAGCGCATCTTTATATTCCTGCTGCACAAAAAAATTTATTGCATTTTCTTTCAAGAAGTTTTAAAATAATCAATCACATTACTCCAATAGAAATGAAAACGAATCAGATAAGAAAGAAGAAAAAAAACATAAACTCTTTTTATCATTAAAAGAAAAATGTATTAATTTCCTACTCGGCACTACTTCCAATAGCATCATCAGTTTTATAAGCGAGATGCAAAGTTTGTTTATAATTTTGAAAACGGAGTTCTAAAGTTTCAAAGTTTCTTGCGATTATTCGTTCTAATAAATTATAAAGGAAACAATCCAGTTGTAATAGTTTGCTATTTAAAATATAAACACAATATTTGACATGAGATACGCAAAAATTGAAACTTTTTCAAGGAACAAATAATCTTTTCTGTTCTAACAATTAAAGATTTAACATATTCAATACATGCTTCGAATCAAACGTTCTGACAATCGCGGACTGAAAACCCGCACTCAAACGAATTTTTGCCATGTGGCATTTAATTTAAGTTTGCTAAGTATTTATTAAAGTTTTATTAGTTCCTGTAATGTAATTCGCAATTCCCTTCATATTCCATAGATTAGCGTATCGAATAAGTTTATTACGAGTATTCGATAACTAGTTGTTAGGCTATAGATGTATAAAATGAATCAGACATAATGACCCAACATAAACTGAAATTGAAGGTGTTGGGAAGTGAATGTCGGTGCTAAACTTCTAGTTCGAGTACATTCGCGTCGCACGCGTTATTAAACGAATTAATTTCTGCTAATGACAGGTCGGCCGCAGCAACGAGCAATTTAAGCAATGTGTATGTATATATGTCAAAGGCAACTCCGTTATTAACTCATTATTTATTCGTAGAAAATAAAAAAATACTTACAAAACATTCGGCACATGTAAATCAAGTTATTAATTATTTCAAGAATATATTATTATTGTGACGTGTTTATTAATATAACAGCATTTAATTTCCTAGATTAAAAGTATAAAAGAGAAGGTAAAATTAATTTCTATATATATTAATATTTTTAGAAAGAGAGTTATAGAAAAAAACTGATATCAGTAAAAATGTATAGTTCTCGTATTTTTATGATTATCTTTGAAAATTGAATCTAAAAAATCATAAATTTATTAAAAATCAGTACGTTAGTTATTCTAGATAATACAATGGAATAATACAATGGGATATTTGGTTTTTTTTAATGGAAATTTATGTGGAAAAATCTTCGCAATAAATGTATTTCGTAAATACCGATATAAACCGTAATAGCCATACAATACAATTCCATGTACACTGTGTACCTATTATTCTATTCCGTATTTCACGCAATTTCCTGTACATTGCATTTCGAGGTGTAATACATCCGTGACGAAATCAATAATTTTTTTATCGTGGTTGATGAACAATATCGGGCATTGCACTCAATTAACTAGAGACAATTACTTTCAATGAGGTTCAATGAAATTCACGGCACGTTCCAAACCAGTTTATTTTACTGCGGGAGATGACACCACACTAAAATGTCTCTATTCAAATCAGTTAGCTGCTTCAAATGATGTCTACTCTGAAAATACTCGCTATTCATCATTGAACACAATAAATGTGCGTAAAAAACGACAATACAAATTTTTCGTACCATTATCAGTGATTTAATTCTCAATAATAATTCTGCCTGATAATTAAACACAATCTATATTTCTTCGTTTCATTCTTCATTTTATTTTATTTTTTAATGTATTCGATAATTATCATACATAGATAATATTTCTGATATAATAAAATATAAAATATTGATTGAAGGAATAGAAAATATCCTATAAATATTTATATTTGTATTGTAATTGTGTAATCAATCATTATTTATATTAATTTAAATGTAATATTATATATCTGTTCATCTTAAAAACATTACGCGACTCACTTTTAATTTATAAAGTGTCACTCAGGTACATCGGAAATGCCTCGGTTCAACGAAACGGATTCAGTTGGCTGGTTCCTTTGTTCCTCTTTTGGACTTAGGGATTTTACTCGTGTACTTAACTCGCTGGCAAAAGAACAATCCGTCTGCCTTCTACCTTTATAGAACGTACGCGATTAAACTTTTCTCAACGAATCGAATTTAACTTTCTGCATCGTCCAGGGTAACTACTTTTGTTACTCGTTCACCAACAACCTCGTTACACGTTGAACACCGCACTATGTCGAGATGGAAGTTGCACTCGAAAGAAGAACGAGTTAACTATTGATTCTGAGCAACTCCGGATGAGAGCTCTAATCATAACTGTTATGGAGTCTACCACGCAGTTATTTCTTTCAACATACTTGAAAAAAGAGTTGTATCAGCAACTAGAAATTTGAGGGCAAATAACAATAAACAAGTTGTATGAACTAAGAAAATATTTAAGTAATATTAATCATTTACTACAAATAAATAATATTATTATATTTTTGAAATTTATTTAATTTATTTACGGTCTCTCTTTCTTTTTACAATGTCCTCAAATTTTTATATGAAGTCTATATAATTATTTATATAGTTGAATCACTATTTCACTATCCATACTTTAATAGTTGACAAATATTGTTGTCATGGCTGTATTTTTATAGTATTCGGTATTACTTTAATTCTTATTATTTTGTAAAACTAGTTGCAGACATTTAAATTTCAGAGTTGTCAATTTATCACTATCAAAACTTTTTCTCTTAATACATGAACAATTATTGGCGCTGACAGCAAAAAAAATCTAATGCACAGTCAGCTTATAACATTGTATGTGCTATATATTAATATAATACATACATGTTAAGTATGAATCTCCAAAATGTATAAATTATCTTTCAATGAAAGAGAAATATAGAGAATATTATTTTATTTTGTATTATTAGACAAATTAGAAATATCAATTTTTTTGATGGTGGAATTATCGCTTTAAAAAATCGTGAATTTTTTAAAAAAGACGCTCAATTATTAATGTAATTGAGCAAAAGAAGACATTATGATAAAATTCAATTAGTTCTTATATAGGAATGACTACAGGATATCGGAAATCGTACTGGATAATAGAGAAATTTATAAAAAGTCGCTTCAAAGTTTTAACGGAATAACACAATTTTCTCTCTCACATGATGGTTGTTTTTGCGTGTTTTAATCAGAAACGACGGAACCGATAACGAACGAACATACGTCACGAACGTGGTAGTTGTGTCTTTTTCTCATTACCGACATGCCGTCTGTACTCTCTTCAGTTTAGTTTTTCCGTTTTCTTAGTCATTGTCCTCACCTTCGACACTATTTATGTTTTCTTTTCATTAACGCCGCTCTGTTTGCGCATCCAACATAGTTTCACGTATTTCATTCACCTTGCCACTGTTTCGCTTTTTTATCCACACTAGCTGCGCTGACGAGAGAAGGCAGCCAAAAAGGCACATCCTTCTGGAGTAATGACCGATGATAAAAACACAACGATTAATATCAAGCAATAAAACTATACAGCGCGAATGATGACTGTCAATTTTTAACTTCTTTGCTCCCAACCGGTTTTCAGTCGCAAACAACTTTTTACTTTATTTGTAATATAAACGCAAACAAGTCCATTCGAAGAAGAGACCATTCTGAAAATTCGAGCTCCATTTAAACTTTTAAAAAACATTTTTAAGAAAATATCTCATTCAAAAATAATTCATTAAAAAAACAAAGAGAAAAACAAGGCTCTCTCGTGGCAAATAAAGGTTCTAAAAAAAAAGATTAACGATAACGAAATAAACAACGTAATTGCTTGCACAATTAATTAATTGTATTGGTGAAATTGCGACGCGTCTAATAAATTTCGTATATTTTTTTAAAGCGTTAATGCTTTTAAAAAATAATAGCAATTGAGTTTAAAATAAATGCACTATTGGCACCAGACAAACGACTTTCGTTAACGAACCAAATAAATGTTTATGGTTTTCACGACGACGCTCATGGCCTAAAAATTGTATTGATTATTGCAAGTACGCGGCAGTATAAGATATTCATGTGGCACAATGCGGACGATCCCTGATCTTATTTCGGAAAACGACGACGACAACGTCATTTCTTTTTACGTGAGACTGATTCCGTTCTCTATCATGTCAGTGATTCTTATCGTAAAATGTATCACGCGCACTAGATAAACAACGCAAAGCAAACAGAAACTTTGTGACATGGTTACTCTAAGAGAGCAAAAAAATGTAATAGTAAATAAACATTGACGTTTGCAATAACTCACAAACGATATACACTGAAGATATTTTCGCGATCAATTCGTGAACTCATCGATATGATATGAATACTGTCTATTCATTGAGAAATTTATACGGACGAATGCAAATGCTTAAAAACATAGTAAACAGCCAAATATAACTGCAGATCGTTTTCGTTTTTCTCGATGCAGTAAATGAACGGATGTAACAATATTATATTTTGGATTATTTTTTATATCTTCAAAAATAAAATCCAATTAATAATTTTATGATTTCCTATAAAAAAAATGTATACTTTATCTCTTACTTTATCTCTTTGTAATAATAATTATAAATGTAAAATATGTAAATAATTATAAATGTAAAACTATAACATGCCTCAGTGGTGGAATTGGAAAAGATACCCGTTCTAGATTATAGTCAGGAGATTCTAAGTTCGAATTCTGGTTGAGATAACATCCTTCACAATAAGTTTATTTGCAGTATTTTGAGATACTAGTAGCATTATTATCAAATCGATGATCAATTTAATTAATTGTGGTATTATTATTTCAACTTTAGTTTATGAATACGTTTCAAGAAATAAACATCCGACAATAAATGATACGCAGTTTATATAACTAAAATATATATTTAGAATTTACATATTAAAATATTATTACACCAAGATCCCAACTATATTGA
>Ga0157364_1006749_pt1 | contig 11839 bp, 7 predicted proteins | sample AttsexASBM2_FD_111476 | JGI IMG/M metagenome (GOLD analysis project Ga0157364, IMG submission 111476) | Fungus gardens microbial communities from leaf cutter ant in Ribeirão Preto, State of São Paulo, Brazil - Atta sexdens ASBM2 | ecosystem: Host-associated > Fungi > Mycelium > Unclassified ...
GCGAATTAGGGGGAAAATTTTATACAATTGTAATTAACGAAATTCGGTCGCCAGTGAATTTTTGTATCATCGAGGTTCCTCTTCTCTTCATATATTCTAGATAAGAGTAGAACTCGTTTTCAGTTGAAAAAAAAATCGTTGAAAAAAAAAGTAAGTTTTCGAAACACGAGATCGTGTCCATTCGCGAGTTGATTCGCGTTTGACCAGTTTCTTTTTTTCTTTATTTCAAATAAGAAAACTTTTTCTTAAAGGACATGCTTTGCAACAGCCAGTTGCAAAGACGCGAAGAATTCATGAGTAGCAAAAGAATTACTCGTCGTAAATACAACAAAATCCGTGGCTGCTAATTATTGGTTGTTAACCGATGCAGGAACGCACTCGTTACGCCCCTATTATTAGGTAACGCGAAAGTGTTATTCGAGCTGGGAACATCCGTCCCGCGTATTAAAATGCAAACACTACGTTCGGTATGGACGGTTTAATGCCCCGTTTGGTTTGAGCGCGTTGGCCAGGTAATTAAATTGAATGAAATTACGGACGATTAATGGCCCGGACACGCTCTCGTGACTCATGCGCGAAATCACGAAGTCCCTGACAAAAAGTATTCCGAGTAATGTGTCGTTTGATTGTCCAACAATCGTATAGTCGTTCATAATAAAATGAGAAATCTCATTCTAATCGTCTTGTCGTTTTTGATTTTTCATAGGCGCATAATGACTGCGTTTGGAATTATATTTCTAATCTGTTCTTTTATCTTAGTTATTCATACATTTATTTACTTTTTTTTTGTATTTATTAGAATTTGTGCAAGAAAATTGTTTTATAACTCTCCATATATAATTTCATGTTTTTCCATTAAAATATTAAATATTGGGTTGTCCGGAAAGTTCGTGCCAACTAATCTATATAATTTAATAAATGTATACTAAAATTTAAATCTTCTGCGTTTCAATTTTCCTTCAAAATCGGCACGAACTTTCCGGACAACCCAATAGTAAATTGAAGTAAAATGAAACAAAATTAACAATTCAAAAAAATGATGCATTTATTTGTTTTATATATTTTTCTAATCCTTAATACTGATAAATATTGATATAAATAACGATACGCAATATGTTAATATCAAATTATGTATATATATATATATATATATGATAATTATAACCTATATAGTAAAAGCTTCCCGATCTATGCGATTTGCAAGTATCCAGTGCGTGGCTGGAAAACACGCGAGATTGCATTATATTTTTGTAACATATATATCGCAAAATTATAATTACATTGCACGAGGCACGAGGCGTTTCGCCCCTACCTAAGGTGCACCATTATCGCGAAATACTGCAGATGCATCTACATACACGGTCGCATTCCTGGACATTAGCATTGCCACGTAGCGTGCACGTACACGTGACATAGATCTTGTGTGTAGGTTAATGCTGGTACTCGTGAGAGTGGTGCGACATCCCCCTGATGAAGTTGAGCCGCGACGTGTAATAAGGGTCGCGAAAGGCGAGGTGGGGGGAGACGAGCCGACGGACGGACGCTAGTAAAAGGTGGGGCTGGATGAAGTCAGGGACGGATCAGTCCTCACGACTGTTTCCGGAAAAATGTGCGCTTCCGAGATATGTGTCGTTCTTTTATTTGTATTTCAAATCCATTTGTCAAGAATTTTAAGTATCTTTAACACTCTCTTCTGAGAATATCTTAAAAATCCAGGATTGCTCTTAATGAACAACATATATTAAATTTAATAAAGTAAATATGAATAATCTTTCCCTCCCACACCCCCATCCCGCAGCAGTTGAGGAACAAATATCGGATCTTCGAATTCGTAAACGTGCGAGATGCACCTGAGTCCGAGGAAGACCTACGTCCCTGGATGAGGTTGACACGCGGGGTGGACCTGTCGAGGAGGAGGGTTGAGGCTGGAAGCGGACGTGACACGGCCGTCTTGTGACCCATACTCTACCACCGACATCACTCCTTCCCCGTCTCCTCCTGACCCCTTCTCGCTGACGTCCACCCCCAGTCCACATGCCACGACGACGACCGACCGCCGCTAGAGTCCAGCTCTATTGTTGTTATTATTAAAGGGGGTCGTCGGGGGCGGGGGGGTGGCTGCCGGTCGGGTGAGAGGGACGATGACGGAAAGGAAGGCGGCGTCTGCAGGTGACAGATGAAACAGCCGACCTCTCATTCGCTCCCGTTTCAGATCTCGGTCGTTCTCTCTTCGCCTCCGTCGAATATACTCGCGCGCGCGCGTACACATATATATAGACACATACATTCGCGTGCACGCAACCGAGGCGGCCGGGGCTTTCTCTCTTTCGTTACTGCAAACTCACGTTCACCCTTCACGTACCACACCCCTTGCCATGTCGGACCTTGGGATCGTCGTCGTCCAGCTTCCTTCAAACTGTCGGACTGAAGCGTTTCGACACTGTCTTCGACGGATGCTTTAATCGATCCTTTAAGCAATCACTTTGAACTCTCTTCCCCTCTCTTTCTGCCTTTTCTCTTTTCTGCTTTTTCCTCTTCTCTTCTCATTCATTCTTGTTCTTTTCTCCTCACCGAGACAATGCGCCACTTTTGTTATGCCTTTAGATTGGCTTTGAAAAATTCGCTTTTGCAACAAGGAATTATCAACACTTATCAAAGCTGTACTTTTGAAAATAATTGAAACTTAAGACACATACGTTTTATATTTAGTATGAACTCGGTTCTCGTAAAATATTTAAAAATGTATATTGATTGAAACGTAGTTACCATCAATATATATTTGTAATAAATAATTGCGTTATCTTGATCTTAGATTTTACGAATGAGAGCATGTTATGGAATCTCATTATCAATCTACCAACGAAGATAATTCGATAGAGCGCGTCTTACGTATAACAAGCCTTTCATCGACAAGCATGATCTTAGGATAAACCATGCCAAGCTCGCTTTCAAAGCCCGGCCCCGTTCATCCATTTGAGGTTTACGTCTATATTACGTACCTCGATTGTGCGTTACGGAGATTAGCGCGAACTCTGCCGCGTTACATGTAGGATATTCAGTATCTGCTCCCGTCTGCAAATGTACGTCCTTCGTTACGGATGACTGGCAGAGAAGTGATTCTGACGTCCATTGAGACGCCAGTCGGGAATCACGTGCGCGTATTGGCTCGACGTCCTCGCAGCCGCCGAGAGCTGAAGTTAGTTCGCGTTTTGTCCGCATTTATGTGATCGAGGCAGTCAGTCGCGCGTCAATTTGCCGCCACTGAGTTCTCCACGCTTTCCTTCTTCCCTCCCCCTTTCTTTTCTCTCTCTCTCTCTCTCTCTCTCTCTCTTACTCACTCACTCACTCACTCACTCACTCATTCACTCACTCACACTTTCCATCTCTCTTTCTCAATCCCATTGGCGTCTGTTCGCGCCGTTGTCGTTGTTAGTGTCCGTTGTTCAGTCGAATTCGGAGAAATACGGAGAAGAACTGGAGAGAAGACAGAACAAGATAGGGAGACTTCGCACTCCGCCGAGATTAGTTTTATCGCGGTTCGCGCCCTTCCCTCCTTCTGGACGATCCGCTGAAGTGGACACTCCGGAAAACGCGAGGAATGCATGTCTCTCGGTGAAGGAGGGAACAGCGTAGTTACATACGTACGTCCTCCAGGCCGAATTCTCTTCTCTGACTTTTCCCCGCTTTACTCTCGAATAACTCGGCGTCACCACCGGCATCGCCACCCTCGTAATCACACCGGCCGCACTTCAACGTCTCTCGCCTTCTCCTTCTCCCTCCCGCTCGACATCGTACGAACCTGGCCCTCGGGGGATTCACCGGAAACAAAACCAATAAACCGCTGCAGAACGATATTCTGAAGTCCCGTGGAAGGACTGACTCCTTTCCGAAGTCCAATGGCTCGTGTCATGGTTCCCTCCCGCCGCGTTGACACTTCGCCATCCTTCCTGTTCCGGATCTTGCTCCGCGCGGAGTTCAAGACAAAATCCTCCCACCCGCATGATTCCACTCGCTGAATATGCAATGAAGCTTACGGGTGCGGTTTCATTCGTCCGTCTGTCCGTCAGCTTGTCCGCGCAACGCGCCTATGTTGTTTCGAGGAACGCTTTCAGGAAGCAACAGATACTATCGTTCATCGATCCTTCCGAAAAACATTGTTTTCTTCTGAAACCTACGTTAGTAGATTTTGATATGAATTTCATCGCGATTACGTACATTATTTATCTTTACATACTTTACATAATTTTGTCTGACATTATTAAATAATGTCATTTTGTCTTGTTACTTTGTATCGTGATAAAAAGAATTTATAATTAAACAACAAGAAAGAAAAACATTTAATAAATCTTGATTATAACAAAAAATGTCCACCTCTTGCTTAACTTTTTAAAAATTAATTTTTATTCTAAAATAATTGTTTAGTAAGCAATGTTAATTTGACTACAAAATTACGTCATGTTAATTGTTATATCATTACATTAATAATTGTTAATTACGCGTTGATATTACAAATAGTGACGCTCTTAATACATTTCATTTTAACTTCGCTTCGGCAGACTAGCTTCGGCCGTTAATCAGTCCCCACAATGCGGCTTGATGCGGCAGTTCCCGAGCGACCGAGTGCGCACAATGGTTCTTTGGAAGCAATCTAGGTTGGGTCTTGCAAAGCCATCAACCGATTTTCGAGGGTCCGTCTATGTCCAGCCGTTCGTCCGAGGAGACGTCGGTGGACGCCCAGGCGTCGTCGCCGTTCACGGCATTGATCTGTCGGACGGGAGTCTTGATATCGACGGTAGGGAGGGTCCGGAAAGGCGACTAGGAGGGTGCCTACTTCTACAGACCACCACCTCTCCCCCCAACACCCCTTCGGACGACGCAAGTGTAGGTGTATTGTACGTACTGTGGCTCTCACTTCCATACCTATCAAGCTCGATTGGCGAGAGGGGGCAGGACGTCTGGAGTTGTTGAAGTGGGGGTGGGTGGTGAAGGTGAGCATTGAAAAGGACGGATCGGGAGGAGAAGGTGGAGGACGTTCGTGTCCAGTCGTCATGCTGAGAGACAGCTCGTCACCCCGCGTCCGAGAGACTGATTACATCTCCTCCCGCTCTCGTCCTCTCTTCTTCTTCTTCTTCTTTACCCTTCCCTCCATCGGAACATTCGTCTTTCCCCTTCGTCGTCTCCGTTCTATGCCGATGCTCCCACAGCGTGAGAGAAGAGACGTTAATCGAAGCAAATTGAACACACCGCGGTTTTGAACGCTCAATTAAGTTCCCCCTTGACGTTTCTACCCTTTTGCGAGGTGAACTACACGCGCACCCTGCATTTCAATGTAGTTCATTGTATGCATCGGCATGTAAACGTTCCGTTTAAAATTTTAAAATTTTGTAAGGGTCTGGGATAAGCGAATTTGTAATATGCTGTTCTAATTTTCCCCTCGATGAATATAGTTTTCTCGAAACTCGTGGAGTCAAGATACATAATTCCCGGAAGAAAAAATAACAGATAAACGGGTTGTTAATGACAGTCTTGGGTTTATAGTTTCAGGCAAAATTCTACGAACGCGATGAGAGATCGTTATTATCTAACAAATTATAAATAGGATCACTTGTTTTTATAAAACCTATGTACGCAAGCACTGGTATTGAATTAAGCTGTGAATTTTGTTTCATTATCCATAATTACAATATGAAAACCATAATTTAGAACGTTGTCAGAATAAGCAAAAGAGTTTAATAGTTCTATGTGAAGGCCAACGAATAAAATCTCCGTACGATTATCCGTTACGAGAAAAGTATTGACATTGTTATAATTACCCGTACTTCTTTGTCATTATTCGCCGTTTTTCTTAGTAATTACCTATGTCAAAGAGGTTTTCGATAATAAAAACAAGATGAATGAGAGAAGAAAGCCACTCATTGCGTACACGAACGAAGAGACCGCTTGAAGAAGAGAGTTCTGAAGTTCGGGTTAGGTTGGTTGGCTGACCCGGTTGACAATCGATTGACGGCTGTCGCCAAGACCTCCACCCTTGTCTCTTTCTATTTCGACGACCCCTTCCGACCGTGTTGAACCCATCGTCCTCCTTCGCGCAGAACCTGTCTGTTGCGACAGGTCGAATAAGTTCCACTAATTAGCCTCTTCATGGGAACTGGAAATCGAGCTGTCTGATAATTAACTACGTTCCATATTTCATAACGCTAATTTCTAATTCATTATCATTTTTATTCGTTCCACCCTATTGCCACGTGGACTGGAGAGTGCGTACTGACGTGACATATGGTAAACAGATGATGTCCAACTGATGTTGACGATTATTAATATGTCCATCACTTTAACGTTAGTAACGGCGCTACAAGAGAGAATGTCTCTTACGAAACAACATGTATCCGGTTGTCACAATCGGATGAGTCTTCACGAGATAAATTGTAAGATAAAATTGTAAATTATTATAGTCCGGTTAATATTAGAGAGAAAGTGTCTTTTCTCTTTGTATCGCAGCGAATACTTGTACAATCCATTTCCCTCTTTTATCTGCGATCCTGAATTTAATTAAAGAATTGCCAATGGCCTCCGATAAATTGTAGCTCCACCCATACCCCCAACGCAGTCGTCGAAGTATGAGAGGCTCGATGACGAGGGTGGCGAAGATGGGAAGATGTAGTCGCAAAGTAGCGCCGCAAGGTGTAAAGTAAGATCGCGGGGTGTGCGTTGAACGAGAAAATGTACAACGAACGACCATTCCCTCGTAGTGGTGATACGGGGTGAGTATGTAGAGATCTACAACAAATGCATAATACGAAAAGCCGACACGAATATCAGTTCGCCAAAGCATATATTCGCAAATACACACACGCCAACTTCCACTGCGAGCCTCTCGTTCTGAGGAAGGTTTGCGGAGGCGGTGGGATGAGTGTGTAACGGGCTGCGCTGGATATTATTTGCCGAGGACAGTGACAAACACCCGTCAACGTCACTTCCACTCGCACCCTCAGCTTCCCACCACTGCCACCGCCCGCCACCGCTGCCGCTCCGTCACCCGCGTGCCCACCGCTGCTGCCTCTGTCTACCTCCTTCCCCTCCTTCACTCCTACCTCCGTCGTTCCTCTCAGGAGCCAGAAACGTGACGAGCATATCTAGCTCTGGACCAACTCGTCATCTCTGCCAGCCATCAGAAGGCGCCTCTGGTGACTGCGATGGCACTACTACTATGGCAACAACGACACCAACACTTCCATCGACGCCGACTCTCACGCTCGCGCTACGTGTACGTGAAATCGAAGAAGGTGAGAAGCGATGTGGAGAGGCGCGGGTGGAACGTCGATGTGGGAGGAGGAGGCTTGACGTATCGCGGCCTCACGTCATCCCGTCTTACTCGACGCTGTCCGTCAGAACTTCTGCTGCACAGAGAATATACGAGCGTTTCTCTGCGATTTTGCCTCTGTGAAAAATCGTTATTGCCGAGTCCTCTGAAATGACGATCCTTTCGAAGCGGTTCCTCCGCTCGAATTTTCACACAATCTTTTTCTACTTATCGCTTTATCAAACAATCTACGTCAACTTGTTCAATTCGACCATTTGATTATTCTCTCTTTGTTTGTCGCTGTGGCAACATATGAATAGGTCACAAATCGTACTCGAAAATAAATTTTATTATCTACAAAAGCTACTATCATCTGTATATATTTATGCAAGATTAATTAGAAATTTATTTTAATTACACAGATACACATGTATCCTTATTTATTTTTTAATATTTTTATATAATATTTTTTTGCGTATTACATTTTTTAAATATAATTCTATGAAAAATTTTCCAAATCTCATTTTCCAAATACTGATTGACAATTGATTAAGAATTGACTTCCCTAAAAAAATGTACACTTTGATAAGAGTTCTAACGATTAAATAGATGGCTGATATGGATGAAGATAAAATTTATTATTTATTACATTTTTGTTCTCATGCGAGTAAATTCCTCATGAGTGGGAAATAGTATATCAGCAAACGTTAATCGCGTAGTAGAAGTCGCAGGTGTTCGTGTACATTTTTAACCACATTAGACCCGCATCGCTCATTATCTTACCTTCGACACAGGCAAGTAATATCGTACTCCAGCAAACTGGAAGTATAATATAACTAGACGAATGCTCTAGTTGGCCGCGCGAGGAGAGTGGGGGTTACGCAGAGGGGTGCACGCTTCAGTACCGAGACATACAAGACCAGAGGGAGGGGAGGGGTAGTTAGAAGTCGAGGGGGACGCATAGGGGGGAGGATGAGGTGGAAGCAGGATCGTACAGAAGGGGGAAGGAGTCAGGGGCGTAGGTAGTCATTATGTGGAGGGAGGTGACGTCACTGACGGTGACGGATGGCTACACGTCAGGCAAGTATAAACCCCATGGTACCCAATAAATTATTGCAACTATAAATTACTTCTGTGCTCACGATATAATGCTACGGCTACTGCGTCGGACGTTGTGTGCGTAGGACGTCGTACGTGCGGACTTGTGTACGTGCTTGCGTGTGTGCGTGCGTTATGTGGATTTGCGTGCCCGGTCCTCTGTGTACGTACGGTCGTGACGACCGTCGGTGGGGCGAACAAACAAAGGTGGTACGATGCCAGACTAACTAGGCTCGGTATGGGCATAGGTAACCCCCATATACAGAACTTTCTTTCTTTCCCCCCTTGATACTCTCTTTTACTATCTCTCTCTTTCTCTCTCTCTCTCTCTCTCTCTCTCTCTCTCTTCCCTCTTTTCGTTCCTCTACTTCTCTCGGTCCCTTTCGTGCGGTATACGCGCAAACGGGCTCCTCGATTTACGAACGTTTCTGACCACCATATCCTGCTGCACCGACGTTTTTATTCGCGTTATGGGAATATACGCTAAGCCGACGAAAGCGAGAAGTCCGCGGGATTTACGAGAGCATTCGCGTGCAAAAAGCTTTTTCCGCGATATCGATGATTCTGGACAGAACGTTTCGTTGCCAAGGAAACAGGCGAAAATAGCGACGTGATTATTTAAAGATATAGCGACATTCCAAATCTTGACGCGAAATGTGGTTCAAAATGTGGTTGTTCAGTAATAGTTCTTTGATTAAACTGATTGACCTGTTTATCATCCGATTAACGTCGTCTTTGTTTCCAATGAAACAATCGATTTCTTTACTCGAGATTAAATTGTTGCATTTATATTTCAGTATCAATTGCTTACTATTATATTTAGATGATCGATTGAATCAAGATTCTTAACATTTATAATTTAAAATGATGTATTCGAAGATAATAAACTCGAATTTTGCGATATATATATATATATATATATATATATATATATATATATATAACGGGACACTTTTGTTTTAGAGTGCATTTCTATATCTTTTCGAATGCATCGTTTTTCGCGCGATTTCAGAACGTTTGGGGCCCTGTCGCGATGGGGAAACCACCGGGGTAACATAATCCCGATACGTAATAAATATCGCCACGTCGGTCTCGTTCGACAGTATTGGTGCGTCTGTCTCTCATCTGGATGCCTTTGGGGGCCAGGAAAAGGGGCAGAATAGGATTCAGCGGGGTCCGGGGAGTGGATATTATGGGCGAGCGAGTGAGTTATACGCCTTGCCGCATGTGTGTCGCATAAATCTGTTCCAACCTCGGTCCCGGCCCCCTTACGACTACGCTGGAACTGCTCTGGCTTCGAGCGACGGAGGACTGAGTGACTGACTGACTGCCACCTCCTCTCTCTACCTCCTGGCCATCACCTCCTTTCGCCCTGCCGCGTATTTCCCTCAACGAACTCTACTCCTCTAACTTTCCCTGACATTTCCAACTGCACATACTGCCGAATGCCTGGCGTACCGGGGTAGGGGGTGTACGCAGTTCGTTTAGTTTAAAATACGTGTTACACGGTACACCGGCAATGTTTGGGTAACAGGAAAAACGTGGTGATATGTGTTCTCCATATTTTTCACATTTAGCTATATATATACAGTATTCTCCGGCAAAAAATTACAGATTATTATCGCGTAAAAGGAGTAATGTAATAACGAACGGATGAAGTGTTCAAGATTTTGAATGTATGCAGGCTACATGTATTTAATTCTATAATTCATTTAATTCTATAATTTTACAAATCTTACAATTATTTATGATAAATTAGATTAGTACTGAGATCTCTACTATTTCTATTTAAAGGACTCTCTAAGAAATATGAATCTATTAAGAAACTATCATAATAACATTTTGTGGTATAATATCAACGAGCTGATGACAAGTTTTATAACGGCGCGGTAAATTTTAGGTCGCTTCCCTCGTCACCGTTTGAACTGTGATTCATCGCACAGACCATCGGGATGATAGTTGGTAGCGGTTTCGTAAATCGTAGTTCGCGGCATATTAGTAAGATTATATTTAGGCGACTGTCCACCGATGAAGTGGCATTACCTTAAGTCTTCCGCGACGTAAGAAAGTGACTTATAGACTTTGAGGGACACGATGTACGGTGTAAATAACTCTCGCCATATGGTTGCGGAAAGGAGACCGAGCGGAAAAACGGAATAGTATATACACGGCGATGCCAAAAGTTAAACGGGCGTCGTAACTTTAAAGTATCCAGTTTACGTACAAGTAACATCCGCGCTCTTCAGTTGTACGTCGGGTGCTCGACGTTCTCGAGAGGATGACAAAGGTACAATGCGCTCCCTGTGCAACGATGATATTCCATTCGAACGAGAGTCGTTTGCGTGCGCATGAAGACTAAAAATAATCGCTGTCGCTATTAGAAACGCGCGTACAAAATGTCGGGTTACGAGATACTAAGTGCGAGTTAAGGCGCGAGTTATTTGCGTTGGGGAATCGAAGCTTGTCGTTGGACGTGAATTAACTGAGGTCGGCCGCGTGAGAGAGAAGAAGATTGAGAGATGCACCTGTCGTCCGTGTCATCCATCCGTTACTCAAACGACAAGAACGTTTCTCTAATTTCCATTCACACTAATCCGTAACGGAGCTGTACGTGAGGAATCTTAAGAATTCATAGGCATAAATTATATAACAGGAATGCGCGCATTAATTACTAATATCCGCTTTGACTAACGACTTATTCAGATAAGAAGTGATAACCAAATAACGCAGATGGCGATCCGGAAATCTCAAACGCACGCTGGCAGCAAACTCGCTCATCCTCCCTTCTCCCCCCCCCCTTCCCTCCCAATTCGATACAGTCGTGAGAAAATGCTCAAATAACATCTGCCTCTTGCGCGTTTTACGTGCAATATCATACGAAATCACTCGCCGCGCTTCCAAGCGAGAACCGTCAAGGCGAAACAAACGCGGGAGCGACATTCGGGGCGCAAGAACGATTCGACCACGGCGAGAAGACGAAGTTAAGGAGAGCGAGGAACGAGAAGACGAACTGCAAGCAGACGCACGGTAGAGGGGAGGAGAGAAAAGATCGAGAGGCGCACCTGTCCTTCTGTACATCAGCCGTCCGTCATCCGGGCGACAGATCGACTCTGTCGGTGCGCCGCCATTCTCCACCTTCTCCGGCCGCTCGGCTCTTCGAGCACTCGCGGCGGAGTACTACGTGGCATCGCACTTATTTACGTTGACATAATATTTATTAGGACGGATCGGTGAGTCGGCCGTTCGCTCATTCGCGCGGCTCGCCAGCCTATTTCGGGACCTTCCCTCTTTCTCATCCGCTCGCTTCGACGACGATGGCGACGGCGACGACGACGACGACGACGACGACGACGACGACGACGACGACGACGACGACGACGACGACGACGACGACGACGACGACGACGACGACGACGACGACGACGACGACGACGACGACGA
>Ga0157364_1006751_pt1 | contig 11836 bp, 9 predicted proteins | sample AttsexASBM2_FD_111476 | JGI IMG/M metagenome (GOLD analysis project Ga0157364, IMG submission 111476) | Fungus gardens microbial communities from leaf cutter ant in Ribeirão Preto, State of São Paulo, Brazil - Atta sexdens ASBM2 | ecosystem: Host-associated > Fungi > Mycelium > Unclassified ...
GTGTGTTAAAGAATTGTCGTAGTACGCGACATTGATTAATTCAATTATCACGCATTGATAAATAAAAACGAAATTAATTTATTAATTTATTAATATTAAGATAATAGATCTTAATATTAATATTAATCTTTTGGTCTCTTGATATTAAAGTTGTTATACTAAAATTGAGTAGTGCGAATATGTTACCCGTATTACTGCGGATGTCGATAATATTGTGACGTAGTTGATCTTTTATGCACATAGAGGCGCTAATAGTTCCATTCAAAATGCAGACCAACTCTTGCAACACGTCTATTTTTCTATCTTTCGCATTATAAATAACATAGACCATTACCTTTTGTTTTCTAAAAGAATTATCGCGCGGGCTTTTCTGTTTGACGCAGTCTGAGTTTGGCAAGTTTCATGATTGTCATTTTGATAGTTGTGTTTCAAACAAATAAACATATATATATTTGCGAATGATTCTTTTATCATAGAAGTCGGCCGCTCATAAGAATTCGACGCAAGATGGTGACGCTAGTCATATTTTGTGAATTATGATATAGTTTGAAGTATTTGATTTGTTTGAAACGATCGTTTCGAAAATGTTTCTTTAACGGAAAAGCAGTGCTGCTTTGGAATTTCCTGGGAATGTAACATGTCAATGTGAGAGATGTCATCATTACTAATCATTACTTGATTAGCACAATTCATTAACGAGGCATTTCTTATGTAAACATGGTGAGGATATATTAGGAAGTCTCAATATTGCTTTAATAACTTATGCTAATAATATCCCTTAATAACTGCAATTATTGCATGATTTAAAATTAAATGCGGTAATAGTAATTGTATTTGCTAGAATAAAAGAATCGCTGCAGAATAGAATAAAACACCCTGTATTGTCTATATAATTCTGTAATTGGTGAAAAAATATTTTTTTATTGATCAGATCTTTACTTACATTTCATCTTATATGCTAGTATATAATCTTAAATTATTTTATTACTTACTCTATTCAAATAAAGTAATATTAATTGCTTTCCATTTTCACAAAAGTGATACTTATTTAGTGGTACTTAACTCTCACCGTGAATATCGGGGGTTATTTGTGTGTGTGTCCAAGCAATTTTTTTAAATTATGAATGTTCTGAAAATAATTGAGCGCAAACGCGCCGTTCTGCTTCTAAAAAAACTTGTGAGGTGGAGGAAGATGAAAATCTGGCAACGAATATCATTTTCTCGCTGAGCTGCGGATATTCAAAATCGAGCGCGGACAAATGACTTCCATATACACTCAATATACATATTTGTCGAACAAATAAAAAAGATTTTTTTTCGTGTTTCTTGACTATTTTTATAAGTAAAACACATGTATAACGAAAAAATTTTTATTTACAGTGTTAGAATAAAAATGGCAAATCGCTCTACAGAAGAGATGTTACATTTTCTTCGTTTTCTTGACAATGTCATTCCGTATGTATTTTTTTATTTACGAAAGTGTATGAGATTACAGATTTTAAATAAAAAATGAATTTTTTAAAGTTAAATGTCAATTTTTTATAAGAACGCTTATTTTTATAAATTTCGATTAATAATCGAATTTTATAAATTCGATTAATAAAATTTCGATAAATTGTAAGATTTTATATCCTAAACTTAAGCATTTAAATGTAAAAAATTTGTTGACGTATATTTTTTTTTATTAAAATATGAACTTTGAATTTTATTTTCCTTTTCTAATTATTAGATTTCATTGATTTGATCAAAAGTTACAAATTTTTGAATGTACCACTACCATACTCACATTTGTGTTTACATATTTACATAAATAAAATATTTAAACAAATAAAATATTTAAATAAATAAATTTATTAAATTATATATAAATCTTTCATTTAGAATAATTAAGAAAATTACATGAATTTTTAAATATTTTTTGAATACTTTTTAACCCATTAAAAAAATACCGAACATGAATGACTTTCGTATACACTTAATGTATTAAAAAAACGTATACATAGTGAGGGTTAAATTATATGAGTATTTTGTACTCAGACAATAATGTCATTACTTTCTTGATGACAAAGTTATTACCTAATAATACAGGTTTATCACTTTTAATGAGTTAATAGATAAAGATTCAATAAAGCACACTCGAGAGATTATAGATAAAAACTCAGTTGGATCTCATTTGTTAGAATGAAAAGAAATGTATGTTCATCTAAATTATGACGTTATAATTGAAAATTATGTGAGTTTTTATGTAAATGGAAAGCAATTATTATAATATTATATTAATTAAGTACATGCTTTCCAAAATTTTTTTGGAAGATACTGAATCCAAGGGTAACAAAAAAATTAACACAAATGTTCTTTTTTTCAACATGTATTTTTACACTTTCACGTCTTGCAATCGGTTTAGCTTATTTACATAGCAATCCGGGTGACAATGTAATTTTATGGAACATAATTTGCAGAAGGATGGTGTGTGTTGTCTTGCGATTGCTTCTTTCCTTCTGCCAATGATTGACTTTCTGCAGCCGACTTCCCGCGACGGATGTGCTGCAGTTTTCGTCGTCGGTAAGTGCAACGCTTGCATGTAAACGCTTCTATTTCCTGTAGCCTAACTTGCGTAGGGCTTTCAAGTCCACGTCACCGTAATAGTCTTGGCTGAGAAATGTATGAAAATATTCCATGTGACTTGATCGTAATGTATAATTATCTTAAGATTTATCGTCTTTGAAGTTTAATAATAATTTTTTATGTGAGTCTTTCGCGTGAAACTGTACATTGATTTGTTATTTTTTATTTGATCGAGTCTGAATAATTCTAGAAATCGCAGAATTGATCATATTTAAAAAAAAAATCTAATTTCGCAAAAAAAAAGAACAGTCTTAATTAATTTTAGTTAATTTGATGAACGTTTTTAATTTGATTCCTAATTTTTTGCTTTATGCAATATTGGGCGTGTAAATTTTAATTTGCAATTATATTTTTTTTATTAAAGCAGAAAAAATTCATAATTTGTCAAGATTGAAATACAATATATACATGAGACATTATATACATCTGATACAAATAAGATTCTTTCATGAAATATAATGTACATTTTCTTCAAACGACATTTCAGTTATAATCAAAGTTAATTCGATATATACAGATTCGACGCATGCCAATTTTTAAGCTTAAGTTAAGATTTTCAGGCTGTGATTGATATATGATATATATGTATATGATATATATGTATACACATATATTACATACGTTATTAAATTAAATTATGTACATCATTAGATAACAGTTTCATGCAATAAATGATTACATAGAGAATGTGCTAAGAAATCATTAAATATATTAAAAATTACAAATGGAGAAATGTGTCAATGATTGATAAAAATGGATTAGGAAATATAGAGATTTATAGGGCAAATAGATAGAAAAATTGTTTATATTCTCACCACACGTTTAATATCAAATGTCATTTAATTTAGACTATCTAATTTTTTTCTGATACATATCTTTCTAATAATGCAGCATAATGCAGCATTAGCATTAAATAAATGGTTTTTAGAATTCCATCTAATTTTAATATAATTAGATTTTAGAACTAAATTGTTTTAATATTATATAAAAAGATAGGTCATGGAATTATATATTATTAATCAAATTTTAACATTAACATCAAATATGTGGTGAAAATACAAATCGAAGTCTTCCAAGAATTTTTTCTTTTTTATTTAATGAAGTTTTCGTCTTATTTAAAGATTACACGACAAACCGGCTGATTTTGCTTACTTAGTAGTAATTATAGAGTTGAAAAGATTTCTATGGATCACATCGTGTTAATTATTCGAATCTGATAAATTTTGATGTCATACACGATGTAATTGATGTTTTTTCACTTTTCTTTATTATCGTGTGTCTTATTCAGGAATTAAAATCTGTGTAATTTCGTTAAATTTAGTTTTTTTAATTGTCTTACTTCTGTCGAGAACAATTTTTATAAAATTCATACATGTTCTACAACAATAATAATTTTTAGGAAACACATTTTATCGATCATCTTTACAATTATGTATATTATATAAACAAAAATTAATACTATGTACATTAATTAAAATAAATCACAATAACAAGATATAAAAATAATCAAAATATAATATTTATATATTTTTAGAAAATTTTGCAAAAATGACCTTCAATTGTTGCGTTTTCATGCGAAATTACAAGTTTTCAATTCCTATTCTCACTTTAATGAAAAAAAAGGAAAAAAGACAGAAGAAAGATAGATAAGGAATAGTTCACAGTGTGTGGATAGATTAGAAATAGTTGAGAGGATTAATTTTTTATTTATTATATAAAAGAGAAATTGATCAAAAGAAATCGCCGATGAGGCGTCACAATTTACATAAATTTTGTGGAAGATCAATTTTTTGAGCATTTGTCAGGAAATTTTCCGAGAAATTTTATGCTGTATCAATGTTAATTATTATTATCAATTAAACATTGTATCAGCAGCAATGAAAAATTTAAATTTAGTTTCTTGTTAAACCTTAAATTTCTTAAATATTATAAACTATAATTAATTCTGTGCATGTTAGAAAATTATAACAGAATAATTATATTAATTTTGAGACATTTTGTCAGTGTTTCAGAAATTTGTTTTGATAGGTAAAAAATTACATTATTAGATTTTTAATAGCGATCACTCGTATTACTATATTGCAAAATGTAACATACAAGTGAACAAAGAATTTTAAGTGAATTCTTGAAATTTGCAATTACTCGTCATATTAATCGTGTGTATATGTTCCCTTCTATAATTATAGAAAAAGAAATTGTAAGACAATTATATGATGACGCGTAATTAGGGCGACGAGAGAGAATTTCACAAGAATATTTATAACAGCTCGATCGCGCATTTCTTGTCCTCTCAGAATCTCGCGGGATTTGTTTTGAGATTTCGCTTCGAGATCGATCCTTGTGGGCTGCTGTTTACTTCTTTTCCGGAGAACTTTGTATGTAATCAGGACTGCATTTTTTTCAATTGTGTATGTATATGCAAATGTATGTTTATGTACGTGATAAAAGAAGAAGAAAAAAAAAGAAGTGAAAAATATAGAAGAAATAAAAGGAGAATATAAAACAGTAACAAAAAATAGAGAAAGAGGACCAGATGTAAAAAAGAGGAACAGGAAAGAAAAAATTGACTTTGATATAATTTATTGGCATAAAATCGATATAAATTTAAATAAATCAAAGAACATTATATAGACGATACAAAAGATTAAAAAGATTTCAATAATTTATCAATATTTTTATTATTAAATCATAGAGGACTAAAGTAAAATTATAAACTTAAAGAAAAATTAAATTTTTTATTTAGGATACGTTTAATATTTTATATTTTATTAAAAGATGAAACATAATTCTTTTTCTGAATTTTTAAGCATATAAATGATTCTCAGAATTATATTTTAATAAAAGATCACTATTCATTGTAAAAAGGAGTGCTATTTTAATTTATGATCTAGATTTCACATCAATAACTTGCATTAAACAATAAAGTTCGATAAAATTAAATGGTAGCAACAGAGAGAGAGAGAGAGAGAGAGGGGAGAGAGGAGAGAGAGGGAGAGGAGGGGAGAGAGAGAGAGAGAGAGAGAGAGAATGTATGAAGAGAAAAAGAGAAGTAGTAAGAAAAGAGAAACAGAAAGAAATAGAAAGGAAAAGAAGATGCGAAAAAGTGAAGGGATGGAAGGAGAAAGAGCGAGGTAAATCAGGATTTATTCCTGGATGGGTGAGGGCCTCGTGGGCCCTCCTACTGTTGTGGGCCTAGGTTTGAGGGCCGCCTGGTTCGGCTTTCTGGGCTCACTCTGGATGCCGGCAAGCAGCTCGCTCTTCCGGATGCTCTTCAGATCCAGGTCACCGTAGTAATCCTCACTGTGGAGCAAAACCGAGAAAAACCCGGGGTCAGGACATGCTCGGTGCGCACTGTTACTGCGTACTGTTACTGCGTGCGCTTGCCGTTATTTTGCGGACGAGATGCACATGCGTATACACATAGGGTAGTCATTCTTGCAAGTAGTCATGAAAATTTGCGAACTACGAAAAATGTTTCAGAATTATCGTCATTTCTTTCTTTTTTAAAATATTATAGAACGTAGCAAGAAAAATCTTTTCTTGTCACCTTGTTTAGGTGTACACATATGCAAATTTTCATGATTAAATATCTAGTACTTTGATTTGTCGTGTAGATTGTCAGATTAGAATCATATTGATATTAATTTTGATTTAATATAAATTCTTTAAATAAATATATCTAACAAATTCTTTTTACTTAGATTTATAGAAAGAAACAATTTTCATATATTTTTTTCTGAACAATCTACGAATGGGGGCTGCTAATATTATAACACGATATTAGAACACTGAGATAGTTAACATATATGTTAGCCACATGTTAGAAGATCATTGAGAAATATAATTATTAATATTATTAGTATTAATTAATGGACAATTATTTGCTAATTTATGATTAAGCACAATATTTGAGAGAAGAAGACTTTCAAAGATAGAAATTACTTCATGATGCGACTTTTCAATTTTTAAATGCACGATTTGTTGCATCAAATTTCCGTTATTATTTTTTACAGTAGTTACATAAAACATTATTAACTATCGCGAAAGTATGCTGTAACGCGAATATCTTCTTAATTACACATTATCCGCGAATGCAATTTCTTCTTGAAAGTCCTTAAACACGACTTCATTCAAGATAGCTCGATGTTTTCATCAGATGACTGTAATTACTGAGATAATCGAATTTGAACATTTTTGTAACACGCCCACAATTATTTGTTATACAATGCATCGTTAACGTCATTTTCGCACTTTTGTAGCATACATTTCTCCGCAGATTGCTCTATTAATTTCATAGTTATTTAACTCAGTCTTTGTTTTTTGACATAAAAGCAATATGGCAGAAAATTTTTCACAAGATGATTAGAAGTACAAAAAGTTGATCGATTAAAAACTTATAAATGGAAATATTACAAGAGAAAAATTTAAATAAGTTAAAAAGAAAATTAAAAAAATTCTTTATTGTATTCAAGAAAATTCTTTTTTTGAATTTTATGTTTACAGAAAGAAATGTGTCTGAAGTATCAAATTTAATTAAAAATTTAGTTAGATACTGGATTCATATCTTAGAATAATTTTATTGAACCATTAAAATAATTATGTAGAACGTTCAAACTGATTGCTAGAATGTCAAAATTATGCAGCATTGTTCATCATACTTGAAATTTACGTTATTATTATTTGATAATCTAATAAAATTACTTTCAGATGTATCTAACTAAATTTTTTAATTTTAAAATTTTAACGAAATCGTTCTTTCCGTTATTTTAATTTTTTTTTTTTGAAAATTTTGTCAATCAATTTACGATTACTTTTTTTGCACTTTGCTCTTATAATTCTTACAGTGATCGTAATTTTTAAAGGGGTGAGACTTTGAATTCTTTGATTCTTCTAATTGTCGTTTACTAACATTCATTAGAGCACGAAATTGAAAATAAAAGATATTTTTATAGATATATTCATTCATTTTTGTTACATTTAACTGCATGGTCTTGGATTAGAATTCAAATAATATCATATAATAATTATTTTGAAAATCGACCATGCTTGTGTTGGAATGAATTAAATAATTTATAGAAAGAGAAAGTTCGTTTAAATATGGAGTAAGCATTGTTCTAACATTCGTCGACAATTCTATCTTCTTTGATATCTTAAAAATTTATTTTTTTCCATTTTTTCAAAAATTTTTTGCAATTTCGCAGTTTATTCATTCCTGCACAATTGGAGATATGGCAATTTCGGGACAATTGTATTATGTGTATAAATTAAGGCAATACTTACCATCCGGGAACATCTTCGGGATCCTCGCAAGCGCCGCTGCCATCGGCATCGCCGATCTTGAAAACTGTGCCAATCGGGCAACCGTATTCCCTGGCGATGCCTTCAAGGCATATGTAGTACTTTCTGCAATCCTCCGGATGGGCGTGTCTGCTGAAGCTGCCGGATGCGCCGCTCACTTCTCCCGCAGCCGGACACGTGAAACCTCCGGCGACCTCTGCATATTGCAATAAATAGATATATAATATGAGCGACAGAGAAAGGCATCGTATTTCTTCTAATTGCGATACTGATCAGTCTTGAATTAGCAAATAAAAGCAGAATACGAGACATCTCACATCTTATATGTAAGAGGATATAAAATATAAGAGAAAAGATGTTTTAAAATTTTAATGTAACAGTTTAATTGATAAAAAGTATAAATATATATATATATATATATATATATATATATATATAATTGTAATAGAAAAAATTATAATTTTTATTTTGTTTTTATAGATAAAAGAGAAAAATAGAGTAGCTAGGGGGAAAAATTGTAAAGCGAACGAGGCGAATAGAAAGGGAGTAGAATTTGTGACAGTTATATGTTTCGAAGTAGAGAGGTGAGATTGACTACACGTTTTATGTTCTATTATCTGCGTCAAATCGCCTGTGACAAATTCTTGCGTGACTGAATCAGAAATTCAAGTTTACGTTATAATATTCAATTTGATATCAGTGTTAGAGTAAAAATTAAAATATCGAATATGTTAAAAAAATTACAACAATAAATATTAAGGATCTTCCATGATAAAAGAAACTAGGAATGAGAATCTGTAGGGATGAACTCTGTATAGCTGATGTTATATGATAAATGAATGATCTTTGATGATTTGGATAATATGCTTGATTATGAAGTATTATTCTCATTCGAATCTTTCATCTGAATTGTCCCAATATTAATTATCCTCATTAAGAAATTTATTGGACGATTTGATTATGTAATTTGTATCTGAGCTTAAGAGGATTGTAATGTAACAGAATTATCGACATTACAAGTAAAAAATATTCTGAATTACTGTACAAATTATAAAATCTTTTTACAAAATTAAAATAAGATAAGTGGTTGATTTAACGAGAAAATAGAAAAAAAGTTAAATTGCAATGATACTAAATATAATTTTTTAACTTTTTTCAATTGTTTCGTTACATTGTCCAGCATCTCTTTATGCAGATTTTAAGTGTAAAGGATTTTATAATCTATGCAGCCAATTCGGAATGTTTTTTAAATCTGTAACGATGATAATACAGAATACTGTCACTTTAGGATTAAGGTAGATTTGTGATCAGTGAAATCGATACCTTCGTTTCTGCATTCGGGCACCTGATCGGCCCACATGCACACCCTGGCTTCACGATCATAGGCCAGTCCAGGACTGCACTGATAACGGGAGGCCTCGCCATTCCAACAGTTCCAGAAGACATCACACTTCTTCTCATCAGGGAAGATGCCGTAGAGGCGGGCGCAATGTGGTGTGCCAACGGGCGGTTCGAGCTGCGTGCGCTCGCCGCAGTCTACATTGTGCAGATAATCGCAGTTCTCGGTGAGGAACTTGTTGTCGCTGGCGTCAAATGCCAGACCGTTGCCACACGTCTTCAGTTCCGCCACGCTGTTGTCGCATTTCCAATACTTGTCGCACGATATGTGATGAGGATAGAATCCGAAGTCATCCGGACATTTGAAAGACTCCTGACCGTTCGTTCCTGAAATGATCAAGCAAAAATTGCATGTCGAGTTCTTCGAGGTTCTTTGTATTAAATTTTGATTAATCAATACTCTAAAAACAATCATAGTTTGTATCATAATCATATTTCTCTTAAAGATTAAGATATAATAGTAATTCTCTCTTAGAATAAATATGTTTATTTTCGATTGTGTCTACAATGAAAAAGGAAATGTATTGAAAATGCATAGATATTTTTCTTTAAATTCGCGGGTAAAATATATAAAAGATTACTTCTTTGTATTTCTATCTAGGAAACAAAAACATCTTTCTACTTTCGTATCCACGTTTTGTCTAGTTTTTTGGATCGCGGTTAAAAGTAACCCCCGCCTTTAGCTCGATAACACTGTTCTCCGTAGAAAATCGCAGATTAAAATTATTAACTACCGGTCATGAAAGAGCCTTCATTCCGGTCTCCTTTTTACATTCCCTCTTTTAAGCAACAATCGCGAAAGAATAACGGTTCAGTAGCAGGAAATATCGACGTTACGGAAGAATAAAATCGGGGGTTGATAGATAAAGCTCTTTTTGAGAAATACTGCGTGTATACCATGGTGTCCATGTTAATTGTGTTTTAATTACGCCTGTTTCTTTTCACGCGCACGCGGCATAAGACGCCTGAATAAGTTAAAATGTCTTATGTAAGGAACTGTGCGGGACGGTAACTTTCGCCGGACGCTTTCACTTTGGGCCCGCGGCCAGGCCCCGGCCACAGCCGCTCGTGACTGGGCCCTCCCAGCATCCCGTTCACCCGGTTCGCATTGCAAGTCTCAGTGCGAGTCTGTATACGAATGCGTCTGCGTGAAGTTGTGATCACTTTCGTTTTCCAAGGGACCGGTCTCGCTACCGAAAGTGACTTCGAAATATTCGTCAGCTAGGGGACCGCAAACAAGGCCCCTCCCTCGCCTCATCCCAGTTTTATTTGACTTGTTTTATAAAATATGCGGTATTAAGTCATTATATAATTACTTGTTTAAAATATGTAATATAAAATAGTTATATAAAATATTGATTTACATGTTAAAATGATTTGCGTGTTAAAAATCAAAATTCTTCAATTAGAAGAGGATAACATGTTCCACAATATTGAAGATGGTATTGGTTCTATTATAATGATGAATTCAATATAAATAAAATGTTCAAAAATATGTGTATAAAAAAATATAAATTTTCTGAGAAAATTTTTAAAAAATTATTTCTTAATTTCTTTTCAGTTCATTTTCCGTTTCTACCATATGTTTTTTTCTCTTCACTCACTCACTCTCTCTCTCTCTCTCTCTCTCTCTCTCTCTCTCTTTTTCTGTGATATTAGCTAAGATGGTTTCATTATAAATGTTTTATGTGAGAATTTAATGATACATAACGATACATAATAATCAATTACATACTTCAGTTATTAAATATTTTATCACATTTACATTTACATGAAATGTAAGAAAGAAAATTTCAGTTTTATGAAAGAACATTTCTAAAATAAGATTTTAATACAAGTTTCTTCATAATATTATGTTTTCACTGAAGGATTATATATAATTTTTCTCTTAATAATTGTCCGACGTAATTAACCTTTACATATAGAATTTCGTATTTTTTTACGTATAGATCTGTGGAATTTATATACAGCTTTCTAATTAAATACTGGAATTAAAAAAAAATTTTTTTTTGCGTTAAACTCAGTTTCTTGATACATTTGATTATACTTATGGAAAATTGATATTGAAAATTTGATATTAATTTATATTATAAGGGAAGTTTTATAAATAATTTTTGCCGTGATTAATCATATCCTTGAATTTTCTTTTAGCAAGAAAGGAATAAAAAGGAGAATCAAGATCTAGGCCAAGGTTATGCCGCGATGGCAAGAAAGCATAGAAAATTTTTTTAGTAGTCCCCCGCCGGGGGCGATTTTCAATTATTAATTAACTACTTAATTAATTGAACTTTTCGATACAGTAAAAACTTATTTTCAAGTTTAATGAATACATATTTTTTCAAAAAAATTATAATATTATTTAATTCATATAAAGAGAATTCTCTCTCTAAATAATTTGTTCAAAATATTTTGAGAGATGTTAATACATCGGCATTTTTTATATATATTGTGATAGATATTGATACAGTTATTTTAGAAAATATCTTTATTAGATTTTGTGAAGAATAGAACTATA